>Ga0233449_1000558_pt1 | contig 42958 bp, 42 predicted proteins | sample SI_124_October20_FD_183012 | JGI IMG/M metagenome (GOLD analysis project Ga0233449, IMG submission 183012) | Seawater microbial communities from Saanich Inlet, British Columbia, Canada - SI_124_October2016_200_MG | ecosystem: Environmental > Aquatic > Marine > Inlet | place: Canada: British...
GTTTGATTATTTAAATATTGATACAACAGAATGGATAAAAGATAAAGATGAATTTATTAAATATTGTAAACAAAAAAATATAAATAATGTTCAAGAATATTATAAAAAAATAGATCATAAAATGCCACCAGAACCTGAATATTTTTATAAAAACTTTAATGGGTTGGTTAATGAATTAAATATTGTAAATGATTTTTATTTATTTAATTAACTATTAAAAAACATATGAGTAATTAAGATTAACCAATGGTTATAAATAAAAACATTCAGAAACGAAATGTATATTTCGTTTTTGGGTTTTTAAAACAGGAACCTTAAATGGCACTTTTATTTATTATTATCAGTATAAATAAAAAAGAATATAAATTGTGTCATTTGTCAAAATGACTAGTCGTTTTTAACTACACAACTACTAATATATTAATACTTTGATTATTTTATTTTAACAGATTTATGTGTTTTAAACATTAATTTTAAATCATTTGAAATATAATATCCATTATTTATTGGATTATTTGAGAATAACATAATTTTTTCTAAAAAACTATCTCCTAATACTTTACTATCTTGTGTATTAAAAAATAATAATATATTATTTAATATATTATTATCTATTTTTTGGTTACGTGTTCTATATTTATTATCTATATTATATGTTTCTGGGTGTATATGTATTGTTTTTTTATTATTATTAATTTTAATTGTTATTCCTGTTGTAATAGTTTTTGTATAGAAATCAATACCTATATATTTATCAGATGATATTTTAAATTCATAATTATTATCTTTGTCTTTATTAAATTTAATAAACGAGTATATATAATTTTCATATTTATTATTATAAATATAAGGTAATGTGTCCGAGTATGTTAATAAATAAAATTGAAATTCAAATAATATATTTTTTAAAATTGTTTGTATAAAATTTTTATAATTTATATCATATTTTTTTAATTCATTTTTATTTTTATTATTATTGATATTTACTTTTGTTATTTTTTGTATTTTATCAAAAAAACTTAAATTAAAAAATACACTTTTTTCATTTTTATTATCTTTATATAATTTTTTATATATTTCTTTACTAGTTTGTTTATTAAAATCAAATTTATAATTTGAATTTAAAAAATAATTTAACAAATAATATTTTATATTATTTTCTTTTAATAAATATCTATATTTGTTATTATTTGTGGTTAAATTTAAATTTATATTTTGAAAATATAAAAGAATATATTCTCTGTATAATTTATTAAATTCATCATTTGTTATTGTTTTATAGTATAATGTTGCATTTGTTATTGTCATATTTTCTGGTAATAATGATGTAACATTATATGATAATATATGATTATTATTATTATTAAAATATTTATCTTTTACAATTATTTTATAATAATTTTTAGTTTCAATAAAAGTATTATTATTTTTATTATAATCAATAAAAAATAATACTGTATTTGATAATTTTATTGTATCACTAAACATTTATATTTAATATAATTTATTCTTTAATAGATGCTTTCCGTAATTCTTCTAGTCGTGAATTATATAATTCTTCTTGCTTTGGTATTTCAGCATTCATCGAATCAATTTCTTCAAATACCGGATTAAGAGTATTTAAAATAGAACGGTCTTTTGGTAATTGAATTTTGATTTTCTTTAATAATGTTAATGTAATTAATTTTTGAACACTACCATTAGTTATATTATTATAATTATAATTTAATAATATATAGTAAATAATATTAATTTTAATTGTTGTTTTTAATTTAATAATTAAAATATTACTACTAGCATTGAAGTATTTATCAGGTAAAAATATATTTCCAATTGCACCAACTCTAGAAGATAAAATTATATTAGAATTTAAATAACCTTCATTAACATAACCCTTTTTTCCTCCAGATACATAGTATGTATATTTATATTTATTATCAATATTATTTACTACATTTTTATTATCTTTACCACTCTTAATAAACTCACATAAATCACCAAGCATTACTTCTTCTATTTCATTATTATCTAAAATATTTTGAATATCTTGTTTAACTTGTTCTTCTAGAGTTTGTAATTTAGTTTTACATTCTTGAATTAGATTATAAGGTTCAGAAATATAATTAACCCAATATTTAAGTTGTTTTTCATCTTTTGGGATTGGTAATTGTAGTAATTGTAAATATTTTTTTGAAATATTTTTAATTACTGAACCACTAAATCCATTTTTTAATAAATCCATATATGATTTAAATAAGTTATAAATATAATATATTTTATTTTTATCATTAATGTGTATTAAATGATGATGATCAGAACAAGAATAATTATTATCAATATGAATATTAGCATTACCACCATCACCAATAATTAATGATAATTTATTATAATCGGCTACATCACAATATTTAACTTTTTCACTAGATGTATAAAACGGATATTTACCATATGATTTACCAAAACTAGCATTTCTTTTACTTTTAGGTAAAAATTCACAAATATCACCTAATCGTACCATTTCAAAACTATCACCTGGTACTAATTCAACTTTATTATACTTTTTATGATTAAATGTATAATCTTCTTTAACAATATTATTATATGTAGCAGTTGTAATTAATTGATCACTAACATTAATAATACGATTTTTAATTGTATTTAATTTAAATGTTCCATCTTCCTGTTCAATTAATTCCGTTTTATTTTCTTTATTAATAATCATATCATAAAATTTGATTTTATCAGTTTTACCATTATTATGAAACATTATAATACTTGTTTTAGTTGTTGTATTTTCAAATTGACTGGCATCAATACTAACAATTTTTTCAACATTAAAGTTTTCAACAAGATGTTTTCTTAAATGTTGATATTTAGAATCAAAAAATAATCCTTCTTTTAAAACTCCAATAGCAGTTCCTCCTTTTTTTAACATTTCCATCATCATTAGAAAAGAAACCGCTTCTTTATCTTTACATTTAGAAATATCAATATCATTATTTTTAGCATAGTTTTGAAATCTTAAAGATGAATTATTTAATTGAACAGTTCTACTTCGAACTTCGTTGTCAATTTCTTTTAGTTTTTTATAAACGATATCATATTGTTTAACTTTATTTTTATCTTTTTCATTTAATTTTAATGTTGAAACTTGTTTCATATTTTTAACTTTATGAGTTGTTTTAAAATATGTTTCAATTTGTTTTTTAATTAATTTCATAATTTCTTTTTCTTCTGTTTTAGTAATTTTATCACCACCATATGGAGGATTTGTAATAATATAATTAAATTTATCAGTTTCACCAAATTCATTTGTAAAACTATTTAAACTATTTACTTGTTCACTGTTTGGAAATTCACCAGTAATACAATACATTTCTAACATTGCATATTTTACAACATCAATATTCATATCATAATGGTAAATATTTTTTAATTGCTCTTTCCAATCGATATTATTATTTTGATTTAAATAATTCAAATATCCTAAAGTAAAACCACCCGAACCGCCAAACATATCAATCATAGTTTTGACATTTCCATCATCATTTAAAGTTGGATTTAATAATTTTTCATAAATATAATTAATAATGTGTCTATCTGTGAAATATGCTCCTAATTCACTAATTGCAGTTTGATCTCGACCAATAAAATATTCATAAATTTTACCAGCTAATTGAAAATTTAATTTGTCTTCCATTTCACATAATTCATTAATCATAATTAAAAAATCATATAATGATGGACTGGAAATACCTTCAGGTATTGGAAATAATAAAATTTTCTTAAGAATTTTATTACTATGAATATTTTTTAATGTATTCTTTTTTAAATATTCTAATCCTTGTTCATTATTATTTTTAAATTCTTTTAAAATATTACTAAACTTACAACATTCATCTAATTCTGTATTTTCAAAATGACCATTTTTTTCAATCTTTGCTAGACCATAAAATAGATTAAATAATTTTAAAGCATTCATTCCATAGCCTGCTCCATTATTTCGTAAAAAATTATGAATACTATGTACTTTATCTTTCATTGCCTCTTTTGTACCAATTCCAAAATTATTAAAATTAGTATTTTCATTTTGAATTTTTGTTATTGTATTAATTTTATTTTTTGATAATTTTTTAATAATTTTACTAATATTATTATTATTATAAGTTTCCATTAATTCATCTTCAGATAATTTCTCTAATTCTAATTTTTTAATTTTTTCCTCTTGTTTATGAGCTTTTGATTTAATATGATTTTTATGATGTTCTTTTTGAGCAAAAGTAGTATCACATAATTGACATTCATATGATGTATATTTAGACATTATATATATAACAATTATTAATTATATATATTTAAATCAATTTTTTAACTAATAGTAAGTTATATTATATATTTATAATATAAATGGGTTAATCATAAAAATAAATTTTAAAAATAAAAATAAATTAAATATATATTTGTATAACAATGATAGATTTATTTTTAATTATATAAATAATATTATTAAATTTAAAAAATTTATTAATAATACAGTATTTAATTAACTGGTAATTCAATTATTAAATATAATAATTTATCTATAAATTTATCAAAATATTTTTTTAACATCTGGAGAAACTTTTTATTGTAAATATGGTTTTTTACCAAAAAATTTAAAAGATATTTATTTTTATAAAATTATATATCTATCACAATAAAAACAATTTATAAAAATATCATAAAAAATAATTAATAATTTTATAAAAATAATTGAATAAAATAAAAACAAACCATATTTAAAAATAATGTTAAAATTATTTAAAAAAAATAATTATAAAAAAACATAATGATTTGTGTAAATTATATTTATTAATAGAAGAAGAATTAGAAATACATTTAAAAAATAAATTTATTTTTTAAAATTCATTTAATATCACGAGATTCTTAATTTTTTTTTGATTTTTTTGATTTTTTATATAAAAAATAATACATTTAGATATGATAAAACATACAAATATAATGAACATTTCAAAGTAAATTACTTCCATTTGCATTAAAATTTTCATTATACACCATATTTTATATGCAAGTAATATCAATAATATAATATTATATATACTTAACATATTTATAATTTTATCTGAATTAATATGTGTAAAAACCATTGTATCGTACATAATTATAATTAAATATTACCATTTATATTTTTTTTTTCAATTTTTATATCCATTAAGAATCTGGCAATGATAAATATTAAAAATTATTAAGCAATATATAATATTTAATGTATGATAAAGAAATTTGCGTTAAAAACTAAATAACCACCAAAAATAATTAGTAATATTATATAATAAATGAATGGAAAATATTATATTATTATATTTAATAAAAATGATAAAGGGGATATAATTAGACATGATTTTTAAACTCAGATGATTATAAAATATAAACCATTTCATTAAATTTCATTTATAAGTATTATATGTGTTAATAATATTATTGTGACTATAGTATTCTTGAAATTTAAGTAAACCTTAGTTAATCAAAAGAGATATATTAATATTATTAATTTAAACCAAGATATTATTAGTTATATTATTTAATATATTAAAGTAATTAAATATTTAATTTTAAATAAATTTAATAAAATAACAATTCTTAGATACTTTAAATAAATTCTTTGATAATTAGAGAAATGGATTAATATTATTAATTTGAACTAAGATTCTATTAGTTTATATATTATTTAATACATTAAAGTAACTAAACTAGGATATTTATAGTTTGGTGCACAAAAAATATTTTATTTAAAATATAATTACCAAAATATAATTTACATATACAGATATATATTTTATAGTTTTCTTTCTGATCTACCAGAATTTAATATAATTAGTGGAAATCATGATAAGTTAGTAGTTGTGAATAATTGTATTAAATTAAAAAATTAGATCCTCATCATATATGGAATCCAAAAATAACATTTTTAAAAATAATAAAAAAAATTTATAAAATTATATGTCTATATAATATATGACTTTTAAGCAAAAATATTTAAAATATAAATCGAAATATTTAAATTTAAAAGGGGGGGGTGTAACTGATAAATTAAAAAGTATATTTAAAAATTTTGCACAAAATATTAATTTAACATTAACACAAAAATTAGATAACTTGACAACAACTGAAAAAATTGTATTGGCATCTAGATTATTTACTTTTAATTTTGATAGATTAATAAATAATCGTATGAGAAAAATATTAAATGAAGATGAGCAAGATATATATATAAAAGATATGTTAGATTGTATAAAAGATTATTATAATAATTTTAAGTCTCCATGGAGTTTGTTCTATTCAGAAAAATGGATAAGTAACGAATTACGTACTAAATGTAATTTTGTACCAATATTATTAAAATATTTAAATATTTCTACAAAAGAAGATATATTAATTTTAACAGATTTTATTTATTTAACAATATTAAATAATTCAGTTGAATTAAAGGAAGAATTTGTAGTATATCGTGGAATAAATGTATTTAAGGATAATATATATGATTATACAAATCTAAATGGGTTTACAAGTACAAGTTATAATAAATATTCAGCATCGTATTTTATTATAAATTCATTGATTGACAAAAAAAAAACATATGATGATTTAGATGAGAATAAACCAAATATACTTAAAATAATTTTACCAAAAGGAACATTAGTATTTACTCCAGATATATGTACAATTCAACAAGAAGAAGAAATTATAGTTGTTAGTCAAGGTAAATTAGAATTAATAAAAAAATATGAAAAAGAATATACTTCATTTACTCCATTATATAGACAAGATTATAGTTTAATTGGAGAAACTACAGAAATTTTTAATAAACATCAGAACAAAAATATATCCCAATATAAATTTAAATTGAAAGAATTTGAATATAAATTAAATTTGATATAATTTTTCTGAAAACACGGTTTCCATAAATATTTATTATTATTTATGATATTTTCTTAAAATATATTTAAACATGGATCTAATAAACCTGAAAAGCTAGTTTTAAATTAAAAATCTAAAAAGATTTAAAAAATATATATGGAAGTATGTTAACTGAAAAATATATATGGAAGTATGTTAACTGAAAAATATATATGGAAGTATGTTAACTGAAAAATATATATGGAAGTATGTTAACTGGGTGACTCTAATCGTTATTAGTGTTTAAATATAACTCTAATGGACTTTCTGAATAGAGTTTAAGAATTAATTACATTTATAACAAATATCAAATATATAATATTATGTATAATTTATTTTCAGATGATGAATCGGATTGTATTAATTTAACAATTGTTAATAATACAGTATTCAATTAACAGATAATTCAATTATTAAATGTAATAATTTATCTATAAATTTATCAAAATATTTTTTTTAACATTTGGAGAAACTTTTTATTGTAAATATGGTTTTTTACCAAAAAATAAACAACAATATGAAAATATTAAAAAAAAAATTAATATCTTTTAATTTTTATAAAATTATATATCTATCACAATAAAAACAATTTATAAAAATATCACAAAAAATAATTAATAATTTTATAAAAATAATTGAATAAAATAAAAACAAACTATATTTAAAAATAATGTTAAAATTATTTAAAAAAAATAATTATAAAAAAACATAAAGATTTGTGTAAATTATATTTATTAATTGAAGAAGAATTAGAAATACATTTAAAAAATAAATTTATTTTTTAAAATTCATTTAATATCACGAGATTCTTAATTTTTTTTTGATTTTTTTGATTTTTTTTATTTTTTATATAAAAAATAATACATTTAGATATGATAAAACATACAAATATAATGAACATTTCAAAGTAAATTACTTTCATTTGCATTAAAATTTTCATTATACACAATATTTTATATGCAAGTAATATCAATAATATAATATTATATATACTTAACATATTTATAATTTTATCTGAATCAACATGTGTAAAAACCATTGCATCGTACATAATTATAATTAAATACTACTATTTATATTTTTTTTTTCAATTTTTATTCTGGTAATGATAAATATTAAAAATTATTAAACAATATATAATATTTAATGTACAATAAAGAAATTTGCGTTAAAAAACTAACCACCTTTAAACAAAAATAATTAGTAATATTATATAATAAATGAATGGAAAATATTATATTATTATATTTAATAAAAATGATAAAGGGGATATAATTAGACATGATTTATTTGAATATCCAAATGGAACATTTTTTTATAATAGCCCTATTCATATCAATACTAATAAAGACATAATAGTTATATGGGCATGCAATAATGTTGAAAAATACATTGATTTAACAAATTTAACTATTATACCAACTGATATAACTAATAAAATTTCAATATCAACAATTGCAAAAGGTCTTGGTCTATATACTAATAATATTACAAGAACTGAAAAATCAATAAATAGATTCTTAGTAAATATATTTAAAGATTATGTACCCAAATTTGACTTAAACTGAATATAAAATAAGTATTCATCTAAAAGTTTCAAGATTTAAATATTTTTTAATATGAGTACTGAAAGCGTTTCATTTTATAAATAATAAATTATAATAATAAAATATGATTTTATATATTTTAAATATTAATTCATAATTTTTTGAAATATAACAATCACTATTAATTAGATTATTTGAAGTTAATATATTTTAGAAAAAATACTATCTCTTATATAGTTCTTTCATTATTTTTAAAAATAATGAAAGAATAAATAATATTTTATTTATTTGATTACATATTCTGTATTTTAAATACATTCATATAAATAAATCTTATCTTCAAATTTATCACTCCTTGTAATATTATCAATAACTAAACAATTAGAATGTTTTGTATAATTATCAAATATTTGACAAAATATATCAAATGTGGGAAACATACCACCATAATATTCATATAACTTTCGACGTACTTCGATATTATTATAATTAAATAAAAATATATAATTAAATCTATATCTTAAACATGGAGGATCTATTTTAAATACTGATGATATTATTACCATAGTATTTATTCTGTAACATAGACCATTAAAACAAATTTGTTGAAATGTTTTATCATTATAATAATCTTTATCTATATTATCTAAAATTAACATTGAATTAGAATTAGAAATAATTTCTTGTTTTTTTTCATCTTGTAATTCATTTAATTCAATATATTTATTTGATAAAAAAATATTATCATTTTGCATATCTATTAAATTACTAATAATATTAGAATCATAATTATTATGAAAAATATAATTAGGATTAATATTATTGTAAAAAGATTGTGTGTCTTCTGAATTACTTATTATAATACCATTATATATATTATTATTAGTAATAATTTTATTTAATAAAGGAGAACTATAAACATCATTACCAATTATACAAATAAAAAATTTTCATATATTGTTTTAATATCAAATATTTTAGGTTTAATATTTATCATATATTAAATATAATTATTAATTATTTAAATATTATAATAAATTTTATTATAATATTTTTATTATATTTTATTATTATATTTTATTATTATATTTTATTATTATATTTCATTATTATATTTCATTATTACCCCCCCTTTCATTTTATTATATTTTTATTATAATTTTATTATTATATTTTATTATTATATTTTATTATTTTATTATTATATTTTATTATTATATTTACTATTATATTTTACTATTATATTTTACTATTATATTTTATTATTATATTTTATTATTATATTTTATTATTATATTTTATTTTATATTTTATTATTATATTTGATTATTAAATTATCCCTTTCATTTTATTATATTTTTATTATATTTTATTATTTTATTATTATATTTTATTATTATATTTACTATTATATTTTACTATTATATTTTATTATTATATTATTATATTATTTTATTATTATATTTAACTATTATATTTTATTATTATATTTTATTATTATATTTTATTATTTTATTATTATATTTTATTATTATATTTACTATTATATTTACTCTTTTATTTTATTATTATATTTTACTATTATATTTTATTATTATATTTACTCTTTTATTTTATTATTATATTTTACTCTTTCATTTTATTAATATTATATTTTATTATAAATCATTTAAGCATAAGCATTATATAATAATTAATGTACGATAAAGAAATTTGCGTTAAAAATTATTTTGATATTCATAAATATTATACAAATATTTATGGAGATAGGACAGTTATTGTCATGCAAGTTGGTGGATTTTATGAAATTTATAATAATTTGAATAATGAAGGTGCTGATTTATATAAATTATCTGATGAATTAAATTATAGAGTAGCAAAAAAAGATAAAATTCAAATGATGGGTTGCCCAGAATATATTATTGAAGAATTGACAGAAAAACTGATTAATAATAATTATACTATTGTTAGAATTGATCAAGAATTTAATTTTCGTAAAAAAGTAACACGTAAAATCACAGGTATTATTTCACCATCAACATATGTTCAAAAAACAGAAACAGAGAATAAATATTTATGTTGTATTATTTTAGATATTATTAAATTAAAAAATACTCATTTATTATGTACAGGTATGACAAGTTATGATTTAACAACAGGACAGGGTTATGTTTATGAAACCGTATCAAAAATTGATGATAAAATGTATTGTTTAGATGATACAATTAGATTTTTAGAGAATTATCCACCATCAGAAATAATTTTTGATATTAGTAATTCATTATTATCATATTTAACAGATCATAATAAATATGAAAATATGACAATAGATGATATAAAATTATATTTAGGAATTAATAATATTAATATGTATAAAACAAATAATATGGATATATTAATTAAAACTCAATATCAAACCGAATTTTTAAATAAAGTTTTTAAACATTATTCTAAAATTAATATTATTGATGATATTGGTTTATCTTATTATAATAATGCTGTATTATCATTAGTTATTTTACTTGATTTTGCAAAAAATCATCAATCATTATTATTAACAAAATTAAAAAAACCAAAATTATTTATAAATAATATGTTTCTTGGGAATAAAGCATTGGATCAGTTAGATATTTTAAATAAACCAAAATGTTTATTTAATATTATAAATTACACAAAAACACCAATGGGGAAACGTTTTTTAAAAGATACAATTAGTAATCCATTATATCAAACAGATATTATTAATGAACGTTATGAATTAATAGATATGGCTATTAAAAATAATCTTCATAAAAATAATTATTTTGAAAATATTTATGATTTAACTAAATTATCTAGAAAAATGAATTTAAATAATATTCATCCATATGAATTATATTATATTTATATATCATTAATTACAATTAATAAAAATTTATTAGAATTAAAACAATATCCAAATTTTAGTAAATTATTTAATATTAAAAATAAGAAAAAAATTAAACAAATTGTAATATTTATTAAAAATAATTTTGATATTAATTATATGTCAAATGTTAATTTTATTAATTATAAAGAGGAAAGTAAATGTTATATTTTTAATGATGAATTAAAGAAATTAGCAGTTAATATTGAAAATGGTAATAATTTTTTATCATTACTTGTTACTAAATTAGAAAGTTTTATTAAAGAAGATAATACATTTATTTCAAAAGACCCAATTCAATTAAAATATAATAAAGGTATTCATTATTTATTAACAAGTAAAAAAAGGGGTGAATTATTAAAAAATACTTTTGAATCTTTTTCTATTAATAATAAAGTAATTAATAAAGATAATATAATTTTTGATAATAAAACAAAAACATCAACAAAGATTATTGCAAAATTAACAGATGATGAATATTTAGAATTATCAAAATATTTAATATCTTTATTAAATGAAGATGAAAAAGAATTTATTCAATTAAAGTGTAATGATAAAGAAGGTCATTATTTAACTATAACTAAAAATAGAAGCAAAATTTTAATAAAAAATCTAAAAAAAAAAAAAATAATTAATGTTGGTAATAAAAGTATTAATGTTGATAATTTAGAATTTAAAGATTTGGCAAGTGGGAATACTGTAAAAATCCATTGTCCAGAAATAAAAAATATGTCATTTGAAGTAAGTAAATTAAAAGAAATATTAGCAAAAAAAAGTAAAGAATATTTTTATGAATTAATTAAGGAGATTGATGTTGATTATATTTATTATATTTCAAATAAAATTGGATATTTAGATTTTATTATGTCTGGTGCGATTATTGCTAATAAATTTGGTTATTGTAAACCAAATATTATTGAAAATGAAAATTCATATTTTGATGCAGTTGAGTTAAGACATCCAATTGTCGAACGTATTAATACAGATATTGAATATAAACCTCATAATATTAGTATTGGAAAAGAGAAATACGGTATTTTATTATATGGTATTAATAGTAGTGGAAAATCAACTCTAATGAAAAGTATTGGTATAAATATTATTCTTGCTCAAATTGGATATTATGTTGCTGCAAAACAATTTACATATTATCCATATAAAAGTATTATGACACGTATTGTAGGTAATGATAATATTTTCAAAGGGATGAGTTCTTTTATGGTTGAAATGGTTGAATTAATGGCTATTTTAAAACGTAATAATAATAATACATTAGTTTTAGGTGATGAAATTTGTCGTGGTACTGAAGAAAAATCAGCAAATATTATTGTTAGTTATATGTTAGAAAAATTAGAACAAAATAAATCAAGTTTTATTACTGCAACACATTTACATCAAATTGGAGAAATGAAAAGTGTAAAAGAGTTAAGTAAAGTCAAGTCAATGCATATAAAAATAAGTTATGATGATAAAGAAGATAAATTAATTTATAATCGTGAATTATGTGATGGTCAAGGTGATAAATATTATGGTGTAATGGTTGCAAAATATTTAATGAAAGATAATGAGTTTAATATTAGAACAAAAGAATTAGAAAATGAATATGAAAATATAGATATTAAATTTAGTAAATATAACACAAAAAGTATTATACAGAATTGTGAAATTTGTAAAGAAACTCAATTACTTGAAACACATCATATTCATTTTCAAAAAGATTGTATTAATGGAAAAGTAATTGATAAACCACATATTAATATGAATAGTAATTGTAATATAGTAACATTATGTAGACAATGTCATGATGAAGTTGATAGAGAAAATATTATTGTAAAAGGATGGTTAGAAACTAATAATGGTCGTGAATTAGAATATGAAATCAAAAATAATAAACCAAATTATGATATAAATATTGTAATAAATATAAAAAAATTAACAGATGATTTAAAACGTGCAAAAAAAATTTTAAAAACAAAACATAATATTAAAATTTCACGAAAAGAAATAAAACAGATTTGGTCAAATTAATTTAAAAAGTATTCAATTTTAATATATAATGAAAAAAGATATAGAAATTGAAAAATTACGTAAGGAAGCATCTAGTTTAGAATATGATATTAATAAATGGAGTGCAATGCTTCATGGATTGTATGATAATATATTATTTAATGATTATAATATTAAATATATACTAAATAGTTTTCCAGAAACATGTGATGAAATATATGATGATTATTTACCATTTGAATTAATGTTAAAAAAAGAATTAAAAGAAATATTAATTATTTTAAAAGATATATGGCTTGGATATTTACAAGAAATTAAAAATTATGATTTATATTATATTAAATTTAGTAAATTTATTGATGAAGTTGAATATAAAAAACAAGAAAAATATAAACAATTAAAATTAGAATATGAAAAAAAAACGAAATTAGAATATGAAAAAAAAACGAAATTAGAATATGAAAAAAAATATGAATTAGAATGTAAAAAACATATATTAAACTATTTAAAAAATAATAAAAAACAATATGAATATAAATATAAAAAATTTTAAAAAAGAAATAAGTGATTATAATATAACTAAACGAATATTATTTAAAAATAATTTTTTTATTCATAATAAATTAATATGAATAAAAAAATTCCAAAAACAATTCATCAAATATGGTTTCAAGGAATTGAAACTATTCGAGAACCATATAAGTTTTGTCATGAAAGTATTAAAAAAGGAATCTTTAATACTGATTGGAAATTAAAAGTATGGGATGAAAATACTATTATAAATTTAATTAATACATATTATCCACAATATAAAAAAATATATGATTCATACAATTTAATGATTATGAAAATTGATCTTGCAAAATATATAATTTTATATCATGAAGGTGGTGTATATATTGATATGGATATGGAATGGATTCGTGATTTTTATAATTTAATAGAAAATAATGATGAATTAATTATTAGTCATACAAAATATTTTGTTTATAATAATGGTGTTATTTTTTCTAAACCAAAATGTAAATTTTGGGAATTATATCTTAATGATTTATTAAACAAATTAAATAAAAAATGGTATGAATATGACACTTTCTATACTTGTAGAACAACAGGACCAATTAATTTTACAAAAAATATAAAAAAATATATGAAAAATAATAAAGTAAAATTAATAGAATTTGAATATTTCGAATCATCAGAAAGTCAATTTAATATTGAAATAACAAATAAAAGTGTAATGAGAAATCATTTAGCGAATTCATGGATAAATAATTTTGATCGGATAATTATTTATATTTATATTAAAAGAAAACATATTTATATCACATGTATATTATTAATAATAATATATATATTTTATCAAATTAATGACTAAATATATAAATAATAAATCATATTTTTAATAAAAATATATTCGCTTTTATATTATTATTTTTTAAATAATAATATAATATGATTTTTCAAAAAATATTTTACTTTATATTATTATTTATATATTTAATAGCATCATCTCCATTATATTTAATAAATAAAAAATATGGAAATTTAATTAAAAAATATAGTTATGATTATTGTTCAATAATGTATCAATTAGGTTTTAATTCAGCAATATATTATAATGGAAAATTAGAAACAACAAATAAAATAGATATTGTTACAATGAATCATGTAAGTTCACTTGATTTTTGTATTTTTATATCATTATTAAAACAATTAACAAATAAAAAAGTGTATGTAATACAAAAAAAAGAATTATTATATTTACCAGGTTTAGGATTAAATCAATATTTCAGTGGAGATATAATTATAAATCGTAATTTTGAAAAAGATATTAATATTATAAATAACAAAATTTCAAAATTAAATAATTGTATAATTGTAATATATCCAGAAGGTGCACGATATAGTATAAAAAATAAAAAAAAATCTGATAAATTTTGTGATGAAAATAATTTAGAAAAATTTAATAATTTATTATATCCAAAAATGAAAGGATTATATACTATTTCTAAAATATTACATGAACAAAATAAATTAGGTAATATAATTGATATTAGTAATTTAATTCAAAATTTCCATAATAAAGATAGTTATATGAAAAATATTATTATTAAAGAAATGGGTTATACTTTTTGTGTTATTAAAACATATAAAGGTGAATATATAGAAAACTATAAGAAATATAAAGAATGGTTTTTACAAATATGGAGAAATAAAAATGAAATATTAGAAAATATCGATAAATATAAATTTAAGAGTATTGGAATAAATAATTTAATGTCTGGTTATATATTTATTTTATTAGTATTAATTATATTTTTATATTTATGTATAGTTACAAAGGGAATATATTTTATTGTATTATTAATATATATTTATTATATGGTATATAAAATAATTAATAAAATTAATAAAAGTTTATAAAACTTCATTCTTTACTTTCTTTTTTACTTTATTCTTTGTTCCATTTTTTACACCATTCTTTGCTAATACATCAGCTGTAAAATTACCAAACCATAATTTATATTCTTCTGTACCTTCTTTTGGTTTTTTAGTATGTGATTTAACATGATGGAATTCGAGATTTATATTTTTATTATAAAAATAGAGTTTTTTAATTAATTTTTTATTTTCTATTTTTTCACCATTACTTTTTCGCCAATTATTTCGTATCCATTTTTCAGACCATTTAGTAATACAATTTATTGAATACATGGAATCAGAATAAATAATAATTTTATTAATAACAAATTTTGATAAACATCTTTCAATGCCTTTAACAATTGCTGTTAATTCTGCAACTTGTGAGGAAATATATTTTCCTTTTAATTTTTTAGCAATATGAATTCCATTAATATTACTATCTTGAAAAAATACACCATAACCACCACAACGCTGATCCATTGGGAGATTATTATTACAACTACCATCTGTGAAAATAACTATATCCATTATTAAATAGAGTTTAAAATAAATACTTATTTAAAAAATTAATCAATTTTTATATTATATGTCTGATTTTAAGAATGCATTTGTTACAAACTCATTATGGAGTAGTAATATTGACCATAGTAATAATTTAGATTATTTTTTTACTCAAAGGAAAATTATAGAAACAAAAGAATATGTTGATGAAAAAACAATGGAACGAAAAGAAAAACAAGAAACGATTACTCATAATTTTTTAGCAATTAATTTTCCAGATGGAAAAGATAATACAAAAATAGATGTTGAACTATGGGGAGATAATGGTTTTAATTATAAAGGATGTATTATAAATGAAAAAGGTAATATTCCAAACTTATTACTAAAATTAAATAAAGATACTCAAATATTTGTTAAATTAATTTATAATCATGAAAATGATAAAAAAACATATATTCATTTTATTTCAATTAATAAACGTTATCAAACTATATAATTTATTTTTATAATATTTAATTTAAATATATACAAAGTATATTTATAATTTATTTTTTAATTTTTCATAAAGTGTAATATAATATTCACTTACTTCTAATAAAATTTTTTTAATATTATTTTTTTTAATATTAAAATGAATCTTAATTTTATCATCTAATAAATGTGGCATATTATATCCACCAAATATCACATCATTATGTTTACGTAAACCAGATGATAATAAATTACCAATTGTATGATCATTATTTTCAATAATAATATGACCTTGTGTTTTATCATTATCTTTCATTTCTATAATTTTATTTTTTAATTCATTTAATCGATAAATAATATTTTCAATAGTTATTTTTAAAATTTCTGTTTCTTCTAATTGTCCTCTACTTTCTAAATTTAATTCATATTTATTTACTTTTAACTTTTTAAAAGTAAAAATACTAATTGGACAGAAAATTTCACTATCATCAATAGTTCCCAATGTTGTAATTGCTGCCATTGTAATATGCCCCCCTTCTTGTATTTTAATTAATGGTAAATCTATTGTATACGGATTTTTAATTTCATTTTCTTTATAATAAAATTTACAATCTTTTGTTGTAATAGTTATAACATTATTTGTTTTATTTTCATAATCAAAATATAATGTTAATTTTTCAATTGATTCTTGTTTATAATTATCATTAAAATTTATAGTATCATCCATTGTCATTATATTTCCCAAATCGATATTATTATCTAATTCATCTATTTTTTTTTTGAAAATCGATTTTTTTGTTTTAATTCCAATAACTGGTATATTTCTAAAACGTAATTTAATGTAATTATTATTAAATGTTGATGTATTTTTTGTAATATCAAATTTATTAAAAGCATAAATTGGAATATCAGTTAATGATACACGTCGAATAGTATTAATAACTGTATTATCAATATCATTTCCTTCAATTGATAATTTTAAAAATGAATCAAATAATTCATCACTATTTTCTAAATAATTTATTGTAATATTTGTAATAGTATCCATTATATAATAAATTTATATTTTTAATTAAAAATATAATCAATTTTTTTTTAAATTTACTTTATAAAATAATTTAATCATAAAATAAAACTATTTTATGAAAAAATACTTTTTTTATTGTCACGCATAAATTTAACTAATTTTGAAACAAGTGATGTAGGTGTTAAGATAAATATAGTTGAATTATATAACATATACATGTCAATTAAAAGATTCATAATAATTTGATCTTTATCTGGATTATTAAAATGAATATTTTTACCATTTGCATTATATGGTGTTGTAAATGTTATAAACTTTGTTTTAGGAAAATGTTTTTTAAATATTTCTAAAGCTGAATAATCATCTGTTGCTAAATATATACATTTATTTTTATATTGTTGTAATTGTTTTATATAACTATTAATATTACTTTTAATATCCGTATTACGAAAATGTACTCCTATATATTCTTTATCAATTTTATATTCTTTTAATTTATTTATTGTATTCTCATTTACTGTTATATATTTTAATATTAAATGACGATTATTACCACCATTACCACAATAATATAATATTTTTTCATTTTCTCTATATTTTTCTAAACTTTTATTTAAATTTATTATTTTATTTTCATATTTAATAATATAGCCTTTTCCATGTATTAATTGTGCATTATTATTATTAATAAAAGATAATGGTATTCTATAAAAATGTGTTAATTCTTTTGGTATAGAATTATAATCTTCGCTATAATTAATATTTAAATTTAAATATTTCGAAAAATAATTTTGAAAAGCATTATGATTTTTAATATCAATTATTAATTTTCGATCTTTTCTTTTTGACACAAAATCACAACAATATACTAATCCACCTAACATATGTATTAATCCACCTGATCCCTGATATATTATATATTTATCCATATAAAATTTATATAGATAAATAAATAAAGTATTACGAATTTTATTATAATTCTTTTATGATTTTTTATAAATGTATTACAAAGTATAGTTCTTTCATAAATATAATTTATATAGATAAATAAATAAAGTATTACGAATTTTATGATTTTTTATAAATGTATTACAAAGTATAGTTCTTTCATAAATATAATTTATATAGATAAATAAATAAAGTATTACAATAAAATCTGTAATTCTTTTTCCAACTCAATTTTTATAAAATAAATCTTTGATTTATTTTATAAAGTTAATAATAAGTTTATTGATTATCTAATTATTTTAATTAAGTAATATTATGACTAACTAATTAATTTATAAATCAATAATATCATCAGGCATAATTTCAGGAAACATTTTTGTTGTATAAATTGCACATAATTTATTTAATATTTTCTTTTTACAATTTACAATCATTCCAAAATCTGAAAATGTTTTTTTATTTAATCCAGTAGTATTTACTCTAATTGTATTTAACATTAATTTACGGATTTTTAAAAATTTTTCAATTACGATAACTTCAACATTTTTTAAATAGTAATAAATATTATTTTTTGATAATTTTTCAGGATAACCTTTTTTATTATTAATGAAAAAAATTTTTCTTAAATGATATAACATTGTTTTATATTCTGAAGGCAAAATATTATATAATTCATTATTTTTACTTTTTCCAGTTTTATCATCAAATAATACATTAAATAATTCATAAAGTTCACTTGTGATTACTTTAAAAACTGCATCAATTGTACCAACTGTATCATAACTTTCATTTGTTTTAATTGGATTAACAATTTTTTTAAATTGTTTTGTTTGATTATTATTATTAAAATAATCAACTAATTTATTATTTTGGTAAAGATGAATAAAACCTCTAAAAAGATTTTGTTCTTTACCAATTGCTTTATAAAATTGATATTGAATATTTTGTAATTTTAATATTTTATCACCAATTTTTACAATAATACCTTCTGTTGTTGGTTCATCAGTTAGTTTATCATTTGTCATATTAATACTATTATCATCACTTAATTCAACTGGTGTAAAAATACTTGGAACATTAAATGTATATTCACTTTCTTCTTGTGTTTCATTATCACGTGAAAAAAGAAAACATAATCTTTTATATTTATTTCCAAATTCTTTTTCATAGTTTACAATATTTTTATTAAGATAATGAATTAGAACAAAATGATAACTTTTATTATTATCAAGTGTTTTAACAAAATTGTCAATAGTTAAACAATCTTGTTCTAATACTTCACAAAACATTTTATAATGCGGACTATTATTTTCACTACCAATTTTAAAAATATTACGTCTTGATGAAAAAAACCAAGTATTATTTGTATAAAATAGAGAAATAAAAGAGCCCTCATAACAAGTATAATAATGTTTTTCTTTATCTTGATTATGAAGTAAATATCTTACCGCATTATTATTATAAATTGGTGTTGGACAGGAATAATTTACTATTTTAAATGTATCAGTATTTAATACAATAGAACGACAATCACGTTCTAATTGTGGTCTATTTTCTGTTGTAAATTTATTATAAAGGAGTAGTAATTTATCATCTGGATAATATTTTGTTAAAATATTATAATCTCTCATAAGAAACATTTGTATATCTTTAATATGTTTAGTGTTAAAGGATTTAATAATTGTATCTAAAGTTTGTAAAGAAGTCATCTTATATAATAAATATTTTATTCTTTAAATAAAATATTCAATTTTTTTTAATCTCTATTTTTTATAATGTTAGATGATTATAGTAATATTGATATAATAGAATATGATAATAATATATTTCCTAAAATAAGAAATATATTAAAAAAAGAAAATAAAAAAACATCTATTGAACTATATAAAAATACAAATAATAATATAGTTATTTCGTTAAATATATATGAAGATATATTACAAAAAATTAATAATAATATAAATGTTCAATTTGTTTTATCTTGTGATTTTATTTTAGATCTATTATATTCTAAAATTAAATAATAATTTATACAGATATTAAAATAGGTTTGCTTATTTCTTTACCAGCTAATTCTGCCTTTAATACCATATAATGCCCAATCATAATACCACATGAAATAAATTGTAACATAATACCACTTAATAATAAACCTAAATAAATTAATGTCCTATTATGTGTTTCTGATAAAAATCTTAGAAATATATTTTGATCAGTATTTGAATTATAACGGTATTGATTATTATTTACCCCAGCCCCACCGGTCCCACCATGAATGTTTTGTTGATCACTGTATTTATTCATGGACTGTTTATTTGTGTGACTTCCTGGAATTGTAACTGTGAATACTGAATCTAATTTTCCTAATGCTTCTAAACCACATATAATAAGACATAATATACCCATAATACTACTTGATGAAATAAGTAAATTTTTAAATCTAATTCTTTCTTTATTTTTCCCTTTATTATGTTTTATAAATATATTTAATCTTTTAGTAATATATGTTGAAATTACAATAGTAATACTTATATTACTTATAACTAGTATAAATAAGACTGTAAATAATATTTTATTAGATTCTGAATTATCAGGTATAATGAATATTAACATTGAAACTATATAAATCAGTATTAATGTTATTATTGCAAATATCATTAATATTTTATATTTTTTTATAAATCTATGACTCTCATCTGAACTAAAATTTTCTTTTGTAAAATCAAAATTATTTAATTTTAAAAATTTATCTAAAATTCTCATATATTTTAAATAGATTTTTATTTTATTATAATTTATAATAAAATAAAAACTGTTATATTTAAATAATATTTATTTTACATCAATTTCATTTTCATTAATATTATTTTCTTTTAAATATTTTTTTACTTCTAATGACCATTCACCTTGAAGATGTAAACATTCTCTATCTTCTCCATAATAATTTTTAATTTTTAAAGAACCATTACAACCATATTTTTTTTTTAATGATTTTAAATGTTGTTTTAATTCTGTTTTTTCGATATTCCATCCATATATATAAGTATTAGATTTACGACCCTGTCGTTCTGACATAATAATAATATTAAATGATGATTTTAGTTCATCAAAAGGATTAAATTGGTTATTAAACATAATATCACCCATAATATAAAATATATTTATTTGTTTAAATGTTTTGAAACTATTTTAATTTTTTATAAGTATCAATATTTAATTAAATAATGCAATCGTATTACAATACATAATAATTTCTTCATTATTTAAAAAATGTATTACACTTAAATCTATTAATTTATCATATAAATTATTAATATCAATAATTATTTTTAATGGATTTAATTTTAATACATTTTTTAATGTAATTTCTTTTTCACATATTTTAAATTTATTATCAAACCAATAAACATTAATTATAAAATCATTATAAATTTTAGAATAATGAAACTTATCTATAAATTTAGCTTTTATAATTTTTCCATTTGATCGTAATATTTTAATTTTATCATTATAACCAAATAATACAGGACTTAATAAATATATCACTTTGTTATATAATTTTAATGATTGTTTTATAATATCATTACATTGTTTACAATGATACCAACCATATAAATATTCATATAAATAATCATAAGATGAATCCGCGTGTGTTTTTTCTAAATTATAACTTTTTTTATTACAACATTTACATAAATTATCTGATTTTATATATTTATTTGGTGGTATATAATTATTAATAAATAATATTGTATCATGATCTGTTAAAAGAGACATTAATATAAATAATATATATATTAATATTTAAATAAATTTTCAATTTTTATAAAATAAATATAAAAGGTAGTAATAAAAATAATTAAATTTTATTAAAGATATTATTTTGAATATCTACATTCTTATATGATTTATAATTTGATTAATATATTTACTAAAATCATAATAAATTTGTTTTTTAAACTTATAACAATTATATAATTTGTAATTATTAATTTTAATTATACAATGATTATTTTTTTTTTCAACTTGAAAATTATTATTATTTATAATATCTTTATGTGGTATATGAAATACTTTTTTAATCATAATTGATTTTTTTATTCTATTAACACTATAAATAACAACTATAAAATCCAAACCATTAGATTGTCTTTTTTTATATAAATTATAATTTCCATGATTCAAAAAAATATCATTTGGAATTTCATTTACACTCAAACATTTAGATTTTATTTCATATTTATATTTGCAATTATTACAAATACAATCAAGAGATGGTGAATTATCACCAAGTATATTTAATTTTCCTTTTTTACAATTAGGACATTTAATGTTATTTTCAACAAAATATTCCATTTTATAACCAATAAATTCTTTAATTAATGGTGCTGTTTTTTTTTCAATATTACAGTTTCTGCTAATATGATTTTCTCCACAAAAGTTACATTTAAGCGTGATCATTAAAGTATTAAATAATATTAAATTAATAATAAAAATTCAATTTTTTTTATGCAATCATTTGAGCTTTAATACCTGGATGGCAATTATAATTTAATAGTTCAAAATCAGACCACTGTGAATTTTCAACATCTTCTAAATTTTTAAACTGTGGAATTTTAAAGTGTGGTTCTTCATATGGATTACGTTTTAACTGTCTTTCAACTTGATTTAAATGATCACAATATATATGACAATCTCCTAATGTAATATTAACATCTTTTGGTGTATATCCTGTTAATTGTGCAATAATGTATAATAAAATAGTTGTTGATGCAATATTAAATGGTAATCCTAAAAATATATCTGCACTACGTTGATACATTTTAACTGATAAATATTCATTTTCAACATAAAATTGTAATATTAATGAATGACATGGAAATAATACACCTTCATTTACCTGAAGTGGATTATAATCAGTCATTAATAATCTTCTACTATGTGGATTTGATTTTATATCTTTAATAAGATTTTGTAATTGATCAATTGATTTATCATCATTACATTTACAACATTGATTATAAATAGAATTATAATATAATTTTCCATAATTCCGCCATTGATACCCATACATTGGACCCATATCTCCAACTTTATAATTTTTAAAAATATCATTTTTTTCTTTCATTTGGTTTAAGAATTCAACACTTGTATTACCTTCCCAAATACGAATTCCTTTTTCACTTAATTTTATGGTATCGGTTTCACCACGAATAAAAAATAATAATTCTTCAACAATTCCACGTAAAAACATTTTTTTTGTAGTTAATAATGGAAATTTATTTGTAACATTAAAATTTAATTCTTTGCCAAATAAAGATATAACTGTTGCATTACGTGTTTCTCGTTTATTACCATTTAATATAATTTCATTAATTAATCTAAGATATTGTTGTTCTGCTGTTAATTCTGGTTCATATATTGTAAATTTTAAATTATAAATATTTGTATTAATTCTATTTTTATCAACAAAAGTTTTTTCATAAATAATATTTTTAATTGGTGGGAGTTTGATATATGTGTCACAATCAAATGTACTATCAATTTGTGTTAAATATATATGATTAATATTTTCATTAAGACATGCCATTTTATAAATATCTGCTCCACCAATTACCCAAATATTATTTTTTGAATATTTATTTGCAATAGTTAATGCTTGTGAAAAATCATTCACAGTATCTATTTTATGTTTTTTAATATTTAATTTTAATTTATTATTTAAATCATCTAATTTACTTCTAGTTATAACAATATTATGTCTATTTGGTAAAAAATTATTTGGTAAACTTTCTAATGTTTTTCTGCCCATAATAACAACAGGTGGTTCTAAAATATCATTAGATGTAAAATGTTTAAATAATTTCATATCTTCTTTAAAAGACCAAGGTAAAGTATTATTAATACCAATACCATAAGAATTATCAGTTACTACAATAACGTTGAACATTATATAATTATTATATTAATGTTTAATTATATTTTTAATCAATTTTTTTTAATTCTTCATAATCACAATTTCCTATATTTTCTTATTCACTAAATCAAGCTCTGCATTTTCATTAATAATATTAATATTATTTAAAAATGTGAATATTATTAATATTATTAAATTATAATTTAATATTATATGATTTATTTATTTTAATACTACAAATATCATCTGTCATAATAATATCAATATTTTTACAATTATTAATATATAATGTTTCTTTTGAAGATAAAAAATGATTTATAATTAAAATGAAAATTATTAATATTTTTAATTAGGTGTAAATTTAAATTAATACTCATCTAATATATATAGAGAAAAATAATAATTATGATTAATATAATGATAATACATTAAATATAATATTAGAGTTATTATACCGTGGTAAATTACAGAAAATATTTAATTCATTATGTTTAACTAATTTTGATAAAAATATTTACAAATAAAAATATTTACAAATAAAAAAATTTAAATAGAACTAATATAACTCTTTTTATCTAAACAATTGATCAATAAACTTAAAATACTAGAAGATAAACATTTAATTTCTATGAAAAAAAAAAACAGAATCGGATGTTATGTATACAAACCGTATATAGTCAATTTAGTAAAAAAAATGGAATGAATATAGTTGGCGGATTACAACTATTGAAAAAAAGTTTTATCATGCTAAACTACTCGGTACAAAAGCTATTATTTTTAATTTCGGTAAAAGATTAGATCTAAATGAAAATATAGCATTAAATATGTATACACTAATTATATATATTATAAATAAAGTTAAAGATCACAGTGTTCAACTACTATTAGAAACATCTTCGGGATAAGGGTCTGAAATATATGTTATGTTAGAATAGTTTGGGAAATTATATAGAAAGCTTCTTACATGTGTGATAGAATTAGCGTATGTGTTAATATATGTCATATATTTATAACAGAGTATAATATTTTACAAAACATATAACTCGTCAGTAATATTACTAATATCTCCATATTTTTTAATAATACTTTTATTATTTAATTTTCGAATTGTGTTTTGTAATTCTTCTTTTGATTTAAATGATTTTTTAGTATTGATTTTATATGTTATAAAATTATTCATTATATATTACTATTTTCATTATATTATTATATTTATCCTTTTATTTTATTATTATGATATTACTATTTTTATTTTAAAAAAAATCTTATTTATATTTCATTTTATTATAATTTATTCTTTATTAATATAAATTGTTTTACTTGTCCAATTTTGTCTACAATGAGGACATGTATTTTGTATCTTTAACCATTTATTTATATTTTCAAATAAATATTGTTTATTACAAGTATTACATATCATATATTTATTATTTATATTAATTTTGTCATATGATATACAGCATTCTTCTTTTGTTAATTTATTTATTAAATTACATTGTTCTTTGAACATTTCATATTTTTTTAATATAATACTAATATATTTTTTTAATATATTACTATTATTACTATCTCTATTAAAATGATTTTCATTTAACATAAAATTTATATTATTAACATTACTAACATCCCAATTACTAATATCTCTATTAAAATTACTAATATCTCTATTAAAATTATTAATATCTCTAATAAAATGACTTTCATTTAACATAAAATTTATATTATTAACATTACTAACAAAATTACTAATATCTCTATTAAAATTACTTGTATGAAATATATTTTGCGTATCTTCTGTATTACCAACATTCCAAATTTTATTAGTAAATCCACTTAATGTAATTAAGATTGCCTCTATAAAGTTATTCATTATATATAAATAATAATTATATGTTATTTAAGGTAATTAAAATTCAATTTTTATTAAAATAAATTTTAATATTACTTAAAATAAATTTATTTATATTCACTCTTATTAATATTATCTTCATTGAAACATAAATCATATTAGTAATCTTATCTAACAAAATTCACAAACAAATAATTTACTAATATCTCTATAATTTACTAATATCTCTATATTTTTCAATAATACTTATATTATTAAAATTATCAACTGTATTTTGTAATTCTTCTTTTGATTTTTTAATTATATTAAACAATTTTTTAATTATATTATAATATATTACTATTTTCATTTTAAAATAAATATTATTTATATTTATTCTTTATTAATATAACTTGTCTATTTTTGTCTACAATGAAGACATATATTTTGTGTCTTTAACTATTTATTTATATTTTCAAATAAATATTGTTTATTACAAGTATTATATCATATAATCATTATTTATATTAATTATTTCATATGATATACAATATTCTTCTTATATTAATTTATTTATTAAATTACACTATTCCCTGAATGTTAATATAGTACAATTCGAAAAACATAATATTTGCAACATTACTAACAAGATTCGCAAGTGAATGAATTACTAAATTAAATTTACTATTCACAAACATATAATTTATATATGTAACACTACCAACAAGATTCATAAGCAAATGAATTACCAATATCTCCATTAAATTAATTTCTACAAAACATATAACTCATATCAGTAACATTACTAACAATATTCACAAGCGAATGAATTACTAATATCTCTATTAAATTTACTATCACTAAACATATAACTCTAAATTAAATTTTTAAAAGATTAGAAATTGTTGTTGTTATTTAATTCATTTATTTTTTCATACTCTTTATATAAAAAATCGTTATGTGAAAATATGTGTGTAATTTGTTCAGGATCATCATCACAATTAACTTTTTGCCAATTTTGTTGATTACGAGTCCCAGGCGTCATATATATTGCATCTGTTCCAAATTGTGCAGCGACCTTAATATAACATTTACATGCATATAATCCACCTACATTTTCTACCACAAAATTTGTTACCCCACACTGTTCTTCTAATTGTTTACAAATAAATTTAAGAAAAGGTTCACATAACTTTTCTCCTCGAAAATTATTAGATATTTGAATCCATTTGATTTCTGACTCGCGTATTAAATCATAATTTGTAACTGGGGGTGAATATTCACTTTTTTTATAATAACCAGATGAAAAACCTGCTAACTTATTATCAACTAAAATATAAGCCTTATATTGTGCTGCAGACTCATCTATTGTTGTACAATTTGTATGAGTATTTAACCTATTTATCTTATTACCACCGATTATATATGTAAAATCTGTATTATCTTTATCTTTTAATATAGAGTTTATATGGTGAATAGTGTTTATTATATCGTCATTATCATCGTCATTATCATCTTCATTATCATCTTCATATTCATCTTCATATTCATCTTCATATTCATCTTCATATTCATCTTTCTCTTCCTCTTCACTGTTAAAATCGGCTTTAATAAAAATTAATTGTATGTTTTTTTCAGGTAAAAAATTGTGAATAATTACATGATCATTAGTTATTTTGACTGGTTTAGTTAAAGACATTTTTACTTTTTGTGGTTGATTTAGTGGATTTGGTGGATTTGGTGGATTTGGTGGATTTGGTGGATTTGGTGGATTTGGTGGATTTGGTGGATTTGGTGGATTTGGTGGATTTGGTGGATTTGGTGGATTTGGTGGATATGTACCACCATCTTGATTTTGTAAAACTAATTGTAGTTCTAAATATTTTTTTTTATATTTTAAATATTTTTGTTTAAAATTAATCATAATGTATATATATATATATATTTTAATATATTTTAAAACTCAATTAATTCTTTACATATTTTTTGAAAACTAAATTTTCTTATTCTACTAAATCAAGCTTTGAATTTTCATTAATAACATTAATATTATTTAATTTTGTATTTTTAATTTTAACTTTTGATTTAAAAATGTGAAAATTATTAATATTATTAAATTGTAATTTAATATTATATGATTTATTTATTTCAATACCACAGATAGCATCTGTCATAATAATATTTATTTTATTTGAATTTTCAATAATTAATTTATTAATTTTTGAATTAATAATAATATCAATATTTTTACAATTATTAATATATAATGTTTCTTTTGAAGATAAAAATGATTTATAATTAAAATGAAAATTATTAATATTTTTAATCAGGTGTAAATTTAAATTAATACTCATCTAATATATATAGAGAAAAAATAATATTAATAATTATGATTAATAATGATAATACATTAAATATAATATTAGAGTTATACCGTGGTAAAGAATATTGTAAATTACAGAAAATATTTACTTCATTATGTTTAACTAATTTTGATAAAAAAGTATTTACAAATAAAAAAAATTTAAATAGAACAATAACAAATTTATTAGCAAGTTGGATGTTTACATTATATAGTTATTATGATTTTAATGATGATCCATTTTTCCCAAAAAATTGTAATTATTTTAAGAATTTAAAAGAAACATTATATGATTATACTTCTTTATATAATATTAAAAATAAAAATGATAAAATTAATAATATTATAAATTCTTTAGAATTAGAATATAATAAAATTTACCAAAATATTGAAATTTATAGAGAAACTGTATTTTATAAAAATATTAAAAATAAATATAATATTACAAAAAAAATAATAAAACAAATTAGAAATAATAAAATAGTTTATTTTTATAAATTTATTTTAAAAGTAAACTTTTATATTACTGAAATTAAATTAAAAAATATTATAAATAATATAATAATTCCAGTAGATAAATATAAACAAATGAAAAAAAATTACATTGGTAATAATTTAGATGAACATATTTGGATTTTATTATATAGATATCAATTACTTGGTTCTAATAATAATCAATTAGGTATATTACCACATGTTATAATAAAAATGGAAAAAGAATTTAATTTAAATATTGAATGTTTTGCATCTGCGATAAATACAAGTACAGAACATTTTTATTCAATTTATTATGATATTGAAAAATATTTTGGAAGTAATGGTAGTTTTTTTAATAGTAATATAAAAAAAGGTTGTTATAGTTTTAATCCCCCATATCAAAAAGATATAATTACAAATGGTATTTATAAATTATTTGATTTTTTAAATAATACAGATCAAAATTTATGTTTTTTTATTACAATTCCAATATGGGATAATGAAGGTAAACAAATTATGAAAGATAATAATACTGAAAATAATAATAATAAAATTAATTATAATGATATGGATATTATTAAAAAAGTTAAAGAATCGGATTTTTTTTATGGTTTTCGTATGATATCTAAAAATAATTTTACATATATTGACCATAATTTCCACTTATTTAAAAATAAAACAATTCAAAATACATATATTATTATTTTATCTAATTTTGAAAATAATTATATTGATATAATTAATAAAATTGATTTTTATTCATGGGATTATTAAACCTTAATAAATATGTTCAATAAGTCAATGAGTCAATTATTTAAAAGATTCTTTAAATAATAAAAATATTAAATATAATAATTATAAATTACAAATTATTTAAATTCAATAAATTTTTATTTTTAATTTAAACATGTAATATTAAAAATAAAAATATTGTAGTTATTACTGATCCTACATTATAAATAATAAATTACAAATTCAATATGGAATAATAAAAGTAAATAAATTATGAAAGAGAATAATACTGAAAATAATAATAATAAAATTAATTATAATAATATGGATATTATTAAAAAGTTAAAGAATCAGATTTTTTTTATGATTTTCGTATAATATCTAAAAATAAAACAATTCAAAATACATATATTATTATTTTATCTAATTTTGAAAATAATTATATTAATATAATTATTGAAATTGATTTTAATTCATAAGATTATTAAACTTAATAAATATGTTCAACGAGTTAACTATTTAAACAAATAAATTATATATAATTTAATGAATAGTTTTAATATATTTTATATTACATCATATATTGGTATAATAGGTGGTTTCTTTTATTATACTATTAATTATTTAAAAGATTCTTTAAATAATAAAAATATTAAATATAATTATAAATTACCAGATTATTTAAATATATCAACTTTTAAGAATTTTATTCAAACATATAATATTGAAAATAAAAATATTGCAGTTATTGCTAATTCTACACCATCAACAATTTATTTATTATCATTAATTAAATATTATTATCCAGATAATGATATTTATGTTATTAATTCAAATAATAAAGCAGATAATTATTTATCACAGTTATGTGATAAAAATAATTTTATTTATATTGATGATATTTATCATTCTATTTCCAGTTATGATGGTATTTCTTATGAAACAATTTTAGAAAAATATAATGCAATAATTGTTAAAGAATATGATATTGATACATGTTTTTTACCACATAATAATGATTATTTTTGCAAAAAAATATTTGATAATTTATTATGCAATGGTACATTTAATCATACACAACATTTTACTGTAAATAATGTTAATTTTTATTATCCATTATGGGAAATTAGTGAAAATACAATTAATAATATTTTAGAAGATTGTACTTTTGATTTTGATTTTGATTATTATAATTATAAATTACCAACTCCAGAAACGAAATATTTCAATTATCTTGATTTAAATAATAATAAATGGAGAGATAATTTATTTAATTTATATTTAGAAAAACGACAACAAGAAAATAAATTAATAGATGATATTGATACAATTTTTGCAACACAAAAGGAGTTTGAAAATGGATATTATATCCAATTTGGTACACTTGAATATATACCAATATGGTTACTTGAAATTGTATTACGTAAATTTAATGTTCCATTTTCTAATAAAGAATTGGGTCAATTATATAATATAATTAATAATGAAACAGTTGATGGATCAGTTGATGAATCATTTGAAGGAAATTATAATTATTATTATTCAAATGGTTTATTAATTTGTTATGATAAGGGTATTATATTTCCAGAAGATTTTTCTCAAGATAAATGGTTTGAATTAAAAGATGAAATTTTAAGTAATTTCGATGAGCTCCGAGATATTGATTAATTAATAATTTTACATAGATTTAAACATATATAATATAATTTATATTATATATGTCTCAAAATAATGATTTTTATAAATATGTTAATAATAAATGGTTAAGTGAAACAACAATTCCACAAGATGAAAGTAGATGGGGTACATTTAATATTTTAAATAAAGAAAATGAACATAAATTATTACAAATAATAGAATCAGATAATGATAATAGATTATCTTTATTATATAATCAATTTTTAAATCGTCCTAAAACAATGAATATTACTTTAATACAAAATATATTTGATAAAATTAATTCTATTGATAATAAAGAATCTTTATGTAAAACAATATGGGAAATATTTACAAGTAATGATATTGGGTGTATTTTAAATTTATTTATTTATAGTGATTATACTAATTCTAATTTTAATATACTTCATTTAGGTGGTGGTGGTATTGGTTTACCTGATAGAGATTATTATTTTAAATCAGAACATGAAAGTACTCGAATAAAATATAAAGAATTTTTAAATACATTTTGTTCATTATTTAAAATTGAAAATACAGATTGTATTTATAATTTAGAAAAACAATTAGCAGAAAGTATGTATGATAAAATTAAAAGAAGAGATCCTCATATGTTAAATAATCCATATACTATTGATGTTTTAGATACTTGTTTTCCTTGTATAAGATTAAAACAAATGTTTCAATATTTAAATATCGAAACTAAAAAAATTAATGTTTCTAATCCTGGATTTCTTAAAAAGTATAATTCTTTATTATCTACTATTTCTATTAAAACTTGGAAAAATTATTTAAAATATTTATATGCTCGGAAATTTGGACGTTTTATAGGTCAAGATATTGAACAATTATTATTTAATTTTTATTCAACTACATTAAATGGTGTTGATACAATGAAATCTGAAAATATACGTGCCATGCGATTTATTGAAGGTCATTTAGGTATGATCTTATCACAACAATTTGTTAAAAAATATTTTACTGAAGATAATAAACATGATGTAATTAATATGATTTCTAATATTAAAACTAGTATTGCAAATAAATTAAATCATAATTGGATGGAACATGAAACTAAACTTAAAGCATTAGATAAATTAAATAAAATGACATTTAAAATTGGTTATCCTGATAAATGGAGAGATTATTCTAATTTAAATATTAATGATCAGAATAATATTATTGATAATATTATTAATATTTCACGTTTTGAATATAATTTTGATTTATCACAATTATATAAACCATATGATAAAACATTATGGCTCATGTTACCACATGAAGTTAATGCATATTATTCTCCTTCTCAAAATGAAATCGTTTTTCCTGCTGGAATTTTACAAAAACCATTTTATAAATATGGTGATATTGATGCAAATTATGGGGGTATTGGTTGTATTATTGGACATGAAATAACACATGGTTTTGATGATGAAGGTTGTAAATTTGATGGAGATGGTAATTTACAAAACTGGTGGTCAGATATTGATAAACACAAATATTCAGAAATGACATTACAATTATGTGAACAATATAATAAACTTACTATTGAAGATCTTAAAGTTGATGGTAAATTAACACTTGGTGAAAATATTGCTGATCTAGGTGGTGTTAGTATTTCATGGGACGCATTACATACACATTATGAAAAACTTAGAACAAATTGTAATCCTAAATTATTTTTTTATAATTATGCAAGAATTTGGAAAAGTTTATATAGATATGAAGCACTTAAATTACGTATAAATACAGATCCACATTCACCACCATGTTTTAGAGTTAATCAAGTTCTTAAAAATTTTCAACCATTTTATAATACTTTTAATATTAAAGAAAATGATAAAATGTACTTAAAAAATAAAGTGACTATTTGGTAAAAAATCTTCAATTAATTTATAAAAGAGTAACTATTTAGTTAAAGAATCTTTAATCAATTTATAAAATATATTTTTAAAAATAGAGTAATTATTTAGTAAAAGAATCTTCAACTAATTTATAAATTTTTTTTTTATAATCATCTGGTTTATTTTTCCACATTACAGACGCATCAATATTTGCGGGTGAGTCAAAATTTGGATCAGATAGTAATGAAATAATACTCATCATAATTGTATTTACATTATGTGTTGGTGACCATCTTTCAATAGCAGATTCATAACCATGTGAATCAATACCTTCATGTAAAATAGATATACACACTTCCCCTGTTTGATATACATTTGGATGAATCATATTATTAAATTTTACTCCTGGTGGTTTAATTGGATAATCTTTAGTAAATGTTATTTTTCCTTTAAATAATCCATTTTCATATAAAGTATCACATGGACCAAAAATAATAAAATTCCATACAAGAAAATTATCTTCTGATGGTTCAATACTATAATACCCACTCTCTTCATTTTTAAAAATTTTCAATTCTTTATTAAGTCTTTTCAATGCCATTATTAAATAATTATTAATATTAATAATTATTTAATCAATTTTTTTATGATATACTTAGATTATAGATAAAAGAATTTTATAATATTATACATAGTATTAATAATATTTATAATATAATATGTTTTCTATGAGATATGTAAATAGTATTTAACAATATTTATTAATAGATAAAAAAATTTATAATATGATATGTTTTCTTTGAGATATGTAAATAGTACTTAACAATATTTAACAATATTTAACAATATTTAACAATATTTAACAATATTTAACAATATTTAACAATATTTAACAATATTTAACAATATTTAACAGTTGATTATATCAAATCAATTATTCTTATTTTTTCTTGAAATCTTCTTGAGAACTCTTGGAATTCTTGAAGAACTTGAAGAAATAGCACCATATTTGTTCTGTGAAATAGAACCAAAGACTATTTTCGGTTTTTCAATAGGCTCTTCAATAAGCTCTTCAATAGGTGATTCGGATAGATATTCTCCCCAATTAATCAAAATAGATTTTTCATGTTTTTCAATTGGTTCAACTGGTTCAACTGGTTCAACTGGTTCAACTGGTTCAACTAGTTTCTTAGTGATTTCAGGAACAATATCTTCTTCAATTTCAAGAATAGGATCAATATCTTCTTCAATTTCAAGAATAGTGAAAATATTAACAGGTTTTGGAACCAAAACCTGTTTAGAAACTTTCTTTTTTCTCAAATGTGATTTTGGTTCTCTATCTCGTTTCATTTCATTATCTTCTTCAATGAGTGGGAAAAATGACTGTTGTCGAATTGGTTGTTCTGGAAATGGTCTTCCAATATAATGATTCTTCAAACAGGAGTTATCTTCACAGCGAACTTCATTCCAAGGTCTATCTTTCGGACACAAGTGACAATGAGGATGATTGAAAAAACAATTCGAACGCTTGCACTCATTACCAAATCTACACATTCTCTGATAACGATATTTTATTCTTTGTGAATCCTTCTGTTGCATGTTTGGTTTTTGAGATGGTGTAATCGTTTTTTTTGTCAACCGTGGGTTAGGTTTAAGAAATGGACCTTTACACTCTATGACTGTTTCATCTTCTTTCTCAGGAAGTAGAGGGAAATCTGATTCAGATTTCCCTCTAGTGTATTGACTGGTTTTATCTTTCTTATGTTTCTGTTGCAGATCATGAACAATTGCACTACGTCCAACTTTATGATTGTATGGACAATAGACCATTTCACAAGTTGAATAATTACAATTATTACGTTTATCAACATAACAAAGAGGTTTATTGATATGATTATATGGACAAGCGCCCTTTACACCATGACACGATCTCACAATACTATTCGAATCTTTTGCCACACGTTCATTATTGCAACGCGTCTCATACTTTGAGTGCGAATCTACACAATAAAAATCACCATTTCCAGATATTCCAATGAAATACCGGGAATCGCGAATATTAATAGGAAATTTGCGTGTGAACATTTGGTGATGTTCTTTGGTAATATGAATACGAATTGCTGTTTCTCTGGTAACACCTGGTGGGATATGTGAAATCTCAAAATAGGTGATAGTTTTTCCACATGAAGGACACAACAAACTACTAGTGTCGAAAATGTCGGAAGCGATAATTTTCTTCTTTTTGCGAGAATCAGATTTTGTATTATTATTATTATTAGCATTATTATTATTATTGCTGTTATCAGCATTATTACAGGCACGAGATGCGCCTGTTGTTGTCCTTTGAGGACGATTGTATTGGGGATGCTCTTGACGAAACATAATAGATATTATAATAAAAGGATCTTATTTGAATATTTTTTTCAATTTTTTTAAATAAAGTTAATACTAAATATAATTAAGTATCTTATTAAATTATTAGATAAAAGAATAATATATTTTATAATTTAAGATAATAAGTGAATATGATTATATTAAGTATCTTGTTTGTTCCAATTCTTAAATGATGTTAAAATTCTATTGATAAATTTTATCTTGATATTACTAAGAATAATATTTTTGTTTCACGTCAAAATAATTGGATATTTTATGATAAAGGAATAATAATATTATATTGCTTTTGAGTATTTTTTAAAAGCAACAGGTTTAATTGATCTTGTTGAAGAAGAAAGTGAATATCTTATATGACCCGGTCCGCTTAATCCTCTTAATATAGAGGATAAAAATCCCATATTTAGTGTACTTTGAATATTATTAGTATTAGTTGGAGTTATATTATTTTGTGTTTCATTTGTGATAAAAGACATAATATATTATTACATTATTTATTATAAATATTTTTTCAATTTTTTTGATTCATTTAAAAAGACTTTTATTATATATACATAATGATATTAAAATTACCTATTATTGTAAATAATAAAGTATATAGTGAAATATTTGAACTTCATAAAATAAATAATGAATATATATTATATTTGTCATCTGGTGAGAAAATAGTAAATATAATCATGAGTGATAATACTTATGGGATTTTTAGACATACAATATATTTACCTATGAAAATATACTTGTATAAAAATTATTTGTATAATGAAATGTTTCATTTATTAATAAATATTAATAGAAATGAATATGATTTTTTTTATAAAATCGCTATAAAAATAAATAAAAAAATAATAACAAGTAAAAATAAAAATATATTAAATATAATATATAATAAATTAAATGAAAAGTATATGAAAACAATTCATTTTGATAATATTGAATATTTTTTAAATTATACTTTTTATAAAATTACATATTATTTAAATTTAATTTTTGTAAAGAATAATATTCAAAAGTCAAATAAAATAAAACAAATGGAAAAAAGTTTTAATAAACTAAATATTAATAAATATATTTATATATATTCATATTATAATAAAATTGTTTATGAATTAATAAATATAATTTATAAAAATAAATTTTATAAAAATTTTATAGATTATTATTATAAAAATAATAAAGATAGTTTAATATATTTAAAATTATTACATATTGATGTTAAAAATATAGAAGATGAATATAAACAATTTTTTGAAAATATAGATATTACGAATAATATATATTCTTTTGAATTATTTAAGAATACAATTGATAAAGATATTAATTTTAAACAAGATATAATTGATAAATTAATATTAAATTATACATATCCAATTGATAATTATAATAATTTAAATTCAGAATTTATAAAAATATTATATTATACATATTTACATTGTAATTTTAAAATAAATATAAATAATCAAAAATATATTTATTTACATACAAATATTATAAAATTTTTTATAAAATATAAAGAACAAAAAATAAGTTGTGTTGATAATATAAAAATATTTGAAAATCATTTATTATATCTTATTATTAAAAATTTATTATTTAAAAATATTATTTTTTTAAATAATGATTTTTTAAAAAAAATCCAAAATAGATTTACTGAAAATAAAAATATTTATGATATTACTAAAGAATTAGATTGGATTACAATATCTGATAATTTACATTATTTAGATTTTTTACTTAATATAGAAAGAAAACATAATTTTATTAATAATATTGATTCTAAAATTAAATCAATATTAAATAAACCAATTTTATTTTTTCAGTATTTAGAAACAGAAAATGATTATTATAAATGGTTAAATATGATTAATATAAATTTATTATTCTATAATACTATCAAAGTTAATAATTATAAAATATTAGTAAAAATAATTTTTTTATTTTCAATTGTTAAAAATCAAAGTAATATTGATGAAAATTATAATAAACTTTTAATACTTTGTAAAAATAATAAAAGTATTATTATTTATAATAAAAAAATTAATATTAAATTTAATGAGATTTTTAATCCACAAAGTGATCAAAATAATATTAATTTAGGTATATTTATTAAACATATTTTATATGATAATAAAATTAAATTATAATAATAAATGTAATATATATTGATAATATTTTATTTGTTTTTCAATATTATTAGTTTTGTTTATTTTTTTTTCTAATTTTTCAATAGTATAATCTTTAAATTTATCATAATATATTGCTTCAATATTATCTAATTGTTCTAAATATTTTTCTAATTGTTTTTTCTCTTGATTAATGTTATCCATTAATTATTAAGTTTATAATTATTTAAATAATATTTTTTTTAAAATATTAATATTTATATATTATAATATATAATCATCATATAAAATAAGTTATATATTTATAAGTTCATTATTCCAAATAATATTATAACTTTCTTTATTTTTTAAAATTTTTTTAAATTCATTTTTTGTTAATACTTTATTATTTTTTATAAAGTAAATATTGGTATTAAATTTTTTTAATTTTTCATTTATATTTTTTCGAATAATCTTTTCTATTGATTTTTTAAATTTATTTTTTTCATTATTAATAATATTTAATCTTTCATAAATATTATTTTTAATTTTATTTTTTATTCTGTCTTTTATTTCATTTTTATAATTATTATTATGATCAACTATATATTGACCAGCTAGTGACGGTGTTGCTTTTCTTATATCTGCAACATAATCTAAATATGTTATATCAATTTCATGACCAATTGCACTTAATACTGGAATCTCTAATTTATAAACACATTCAATTAATTCTGGTTCACAAAAACCAATTAAATCTTCAAAATTACCACCACCACGTGTAATAATAATTAAATCATAATTTGAATTATTATTTATAATATTTTTATCTAAATATGATATTATGTCTTTTGGGCAATTTGTACCTTGTACTGCAACATTTATAGTATCAATATTAATATTTTGATTTATGATATAATTACCACTTTTTAGTGCTGTTTTAAAATCTTCAATTGCTGCACTTGTTTCACTTGTTAATAAAAGAATATTTTTAATTATACCATTTGGTTCTATTTTTTTATTAATATCAAAATATCCTAATTGTTTATATTTTTGTTTAATTTTTTCATATTCATCAAGTAATTTACCTTTACCTGAAACATTTAATAATTTATTAATACAAAAACTTAAACTACCTATTTTATTATAAAAATTTAAATAACCTTCTACATCTACTTTATCACCTTCTTTTAATTTCATTAATTCCGGTTTTGTATTATAATTCCATACTGCACAATTAATACTACATGTGTCATCTTTCAATGTTAAATACATATGTTTAAATTTTAAATTTATTGCTCTTATTTCTGCAGTAACTTGTAATGATTTTTTTGGTAAATTACTTGAAATTAATTGTGATAATTCTTGTATATTATACATAATAATATACAAAAAGAATTAATGTTTAAGTCTATTATTTACAACTTGATTTTACCTTAAATTGTATTAATGTGAATATTTTTTACCAGATATATTTCTTTGTTCTTTTTCATATATTGTTTCATTCAATATATTAAATCCAACAAAAGTCATTTTTAATAATTTATTATTGTTATTATTTTTATTAAATTTTGGTTTAATTTGTAAATATTCACATTCACCACTTCTTAAATACTTGTTAAAATTAAATGTAACTTTATTATCATGTGCTTCTAATTCACCAATTTTTATAGTTTTATTTAATTCTACACAACATGTTCCCAGTATAAATGCAGGATTACAAAATAATTCAACAGAATTTAATTCTTGTTCATTATCTGTTGTTTCAATAATTAATTGACTTAAAAATATAAAATGATGCATTGGATATATTTTATCTATATAATTTTCTATACATTGAATACTATGATTTACATAACTTGTTGATTCTGTTATGTTTCTCATTAAAGGTATATAGTATGTTTTTATAATACTATTAGGATCACCTTCAATATAAATTGAATTATTATATATAGTTTTAGTTAATGGTAAAATATGTAATCCTTTTGTTAAAAATATTTTATCATAATTTCCAGTAATATATAAATGATTTAAACTATTATTTTTAACTTCAATTGTTGTTACAATATTTTCTATTAATTTATCTTCTTTAAGTAATAATCTAAATTTACTGCCATCATATTCCCATTGTATTTCTTCATATAAATTATTACTTACACAATTAAAAAGTTTTTTTTGTATATTATATTGTTTTGTATATTCATTAAACACATCGGTTCTTGACATTAATAAATTAATATATATATATCCTTAAACTTTAATTTTTACCATATCAAATTAAAAAATTTTATTTCTTTTCAATATTATATTTTTATATTGTAATTAAATTAATATTTTTGTTAATTAACCACCTCTGAGACGAAGTACAAGATGTAAAGTTGATTCTTTTTGAATATTATAATCAGAAAGTGTTCGACCATCTTCAAGTTGTTTACCTGCAAAAATAAGACGTTGTTGGTCTGGAGCAATTCCTTCTTTATCTTGAATTTTGGATTTAACATTTTCAATAGAATCAGATGGTTCAACTTCAATAGTAATTGTTTTACCTGTAAGTGTTTTAATAAAGATTTGCATTATAAGTATAAATATTATGTCTTCAATGTGATATTATATCAATTTTTTTTCTGTTCTACCAAAATAAGTTTTACAAGTACATTACGAAGTATAGTTCTTTCATAAACACAATTACCTATATTGACAATCAATTTTTATAAAATAAATCATATATTATTAATATATGAATAAACTTTTTAATTTTATTTTATAATAATTTTTATTATAAAATAAATTAATATTTTTAATTAAAAAAATTTACATTTCAATCCATCCATTTGTGGCAGTATTATTCATATAATTATTAAATTCTAATTCAAATGTTGCTACATTATCACGTGTCATATTTTGTACCATTTTTCGTGTTGTTTCTGTTCCATCAGTATGTATTGTTCTAACAATTCTTAATTTTCGATTATCAATTGTTTGTTCAGTAACTGAAATACTTGTTCCATCATTTGATGAACGTTTATGAACAATTTCTGATATTTTTTTACCATTTACAATAATTGACTTATTTGATGATGATTCTGAAAAGTTATCACCACGAGATACTGTAGAATCGATAAGTGAAGTTAAATCGGTTGACATTGTAGGTTTAAATGATTTTTTAACATTATTTAATACATTTTCAAAATATGTATTAAGTTGATTATCTAATTCGCGGAATAAAAGAGACATTAAAATAATAAAACATATATCTTTAAATTATTATTTTATCAATTTTTTAATAATAAAATAATAATCTACTATTTCTAAAGTAGAATTATATTGAATAAGTGATAATATATCATCGTTTTACTTAAGATTGAATATTTACAAATATGATCAATTAGTTTACCATTCAAAATCTGTTTGATATTGAATATCATAACCTTTTTCAAAATAAATATTATTAATATATTTAATTATTTTCTGTATTGAATATGTATAAATATAATCAATTGGTTTTCTTTTATATATAGTTTCACATTGAATATCATAACCTTTTTCAAGATAAATATCAATAATATATTTAATTATTTCAGATTTTGAATATTTACAAATATAATGAATAGGTTGCATTTTTTCGGTAGTTTCACATTGAATATTATAACCTTTTTCAAAATAAATATCAATAATATATTTAATTATTTCTGGTGTTGAATATTTACAAATATAATGAATTGGTTTTAATTCATATGTATCATCACATTGAATATTATAACCTTTTTCAAGATAAATATCAATAATATATTTAATCATTTCTGGTGGTGAATATTTACAAATCAAATGAATTGGTTTTATTTTATTATTAGTTTCACATTGAATATCATAACCTTTTTTAATATATATATCAATAATGTATTTAATTATTTCTGGTATACTATATTTACAAATATAATGAATGGGTTGCCATTTATAGATATTTACACATTGAATATCATATTCTTTTTCAATATAAATATCAATAATATATTTAATCATTTCAGGTGTTGAATTCTGACAAATAAAATGAATCGGTTTCCATTTATTTATAGTTTCACATTGAATATCATGATCTTTTTCAAGATAAATATCAATAATATATTTAATCATTTCCGGTATTGAAAATCTACAAATAAAATGAATTGGTTTCCATTTATCTCGAGTTTCACATTGAATATCATGACCTTCTTTAAGATAAATATCAATAATATATTTAATCATTTCTGGTGTACTATAATTACAAATAAAATGAATAAGTTTCTTTTCTTTTGTATGAATCAAGTTAATATTATTATCAATTAAAAATTTGACCAAATTATTATTTTCAAAAAAATCAAAATTATATAAATTTTGAATATTATATGTTATGTTTGAAATATTTGAATTGATAATTTTATTATAATTTTTATTTTTAATACATCTGATAAAATCAATTTCAGGTTTATATCTTTGGATATCTTTATTTAATTTTAAAAATTCATTAAAAGTTTTATTAAAAATAAAATCTTTTGAAACATTTTTATGCTCTAAAACTAATCCAGTTTTGGGACTAGTATTATTATTTTCAAACCATTGTTGAATTGCGTCTTTTTCATATATAAATCCATCAGAAACAAGAACAGGTTCATAAAATATTTCATGTGTAATTGGACATTTAAAATCATCATATGTTAATTGATAAGTCATTAATAATTAAACATATATTTTTAATAAAAGAATTTATCAATTTTTACGAGTATATTACGAAGTATAGTTCTTTCGTAAACACGATTACCTATATTGAAAAACTTAATTTTTCAATATAGACAATCAATTTTATT
>Ga0233449_1000581_pt1 | contig 41443 bp, 28 predicted proteins | sample SI_124_October20_FD_183012 | JGI IMG/M metagenome (GOLD analysis project Ga0233449, IMG submission 183012) | Seawater microbial communities from Saanich Inlet, British Columbia, Canada - SI_124_October2016_200_MG | ecosystem: Environmental > Aquatic > Marine > Inlet | place: Canada: British...
TATTGCGAAAAAAAGGAAATAAAAATGGAAAAAATAGAAGGAAAAGAAATATACAATCCAAAAATAATAAAAATAAACCCAAGAGTCCGTAAGAGGATATTGGATAACAGGCATACCCAGCCTACTTCCAAAAAGGAAGTAATCTATGTAAAGCTTATATAGTTTTATATAGAAAAGTGGGTACATCTAAACTTACTATCTTGACGGAATTATCAACCAGTAATGTAAAATTTCCAGGCATAATCAAAATGCTCGTTTCCACAGATAAAATAATTTATGATTGTGCAGGGTTTAACGTTAAATATAATCAATCAAATGTTGTATATGTAACAGAAACTATTCAAGATTTCGATTCAGGATTATTGAAAAGAGCCATCAACATCAATCTTGATAATAAATAAATAACTATATCACCTTGAAAGCTTGCGTAGAATATCTCTGGACTTAATATCAGAATTTCTAATTGGTTCAGGAACCTTGAATTTGATATATTCGTTTACTATTCTCACTGCAGTTTCTATGCTAATTTTATGACCTATTGATACAAATATTGGATTATTTTCTGTGGCGGATCCAGTTTTTAATGCATATGCAATTGTATCCCCGTTTGTTTTTGTTAATTTTAATTTATTTTTGTATTTCAAGTTGTTGCTCACATTTTCTCTCGTAATTCCAAAGATTTCCATTATGTTTTTTGATACTCCAATAGTCGATATATTAATATCGTATCCTAAATGTGTGGCTGACCCGAATTCACGCTTGTGATATATTCCATTTCCATCTACCATTACTATTATTTTATTTTCAGATCCTGGATATGCTTGAAAAAATCTATTCATTATTAATTTGTAATGTTCTATCTCACGAAATCCTAAAAAACTGCTGACATACGGAACATCCATTTTGCACATTAAATTATCTTCGTATATTAAGTTTTTCGTTTTATTATCATATACTGACAAATATACACAACCTAATGTATTGTCTGTTTTATCAAAACTTATATCTAGTCCTCCGATATATAAAATATCATTTATATCAAATGTATCATATTTTATTATTTTTTTTGAATTTTCGCTTTGAATTTTTATCCACTCTTCTGACATAAATAAAATTATAGTTATTTATTTATGTTCATTTTCATTTTGTTATTCAATTTTTACTTTTCATTTTCATTTTGTTATTCAATTTTTACTTTTTGTAATAATCTTTAATATAATCCGCAATACCCTGCTCAAATGTATATTTTGGTTCATATCCAAGCTCTCTTGTTTTTGTGATATCTGCTTGTGTAAATGTTTGGAAGAATACAAATGGATTGTCTATGTATGTTACTTGAACCTTTGATGCATTCATAGATTCTGTAATGCTCTTTAGCATATCCGTAAAATTTCTTGGAATTCCTGTCCCAAGATTATATACTCCTGATTTTCCGCTCAATGCTGCACATATGTTTCCTTGAACCACATCTTTGACATAAATAAAATCTCTGTGTTGATCTCCCCATTTTAGCAAATTTGTATTGTTTCCGTTTTCCACATTTCTAAATGTTTTGTATATCATTGATGCCATGTTTCCTTTGTGATTTTCTTTTGGACCAAATACGTTAAAATATCTTAGTCCGACAATGGGAATTTTGTTTTCTTCAATGTATTTTCTTGCTAGCATATCCATTTGTAGTTTTGATTTACCATACATATTTAATGGCTCCTCTCCTTCTCCCACTATGTTCGGAGACGGACTATTTCCATATGTAGCAGCCGAGCTTGCATATACTAACGACGCATTTGATCTCAAACAAAGCGCATATAAATATTCAAACGATTTTACGTTTATATCATAAATATCCTCGTTTGTGTATGTTGTATCAACTACTGCTGCTTGGTGAAATACATAATCGAAACTGTATGCGCTCAATACGTCATATGTATCTTTATCTTCAATAAGTCCCTTAATATATGTGACATTTGCATTATCTACCATATTTAATTCTTTTAACGATCTGTCCAATACTACAATATTTGAATCTTGTGTGTTATTTAATAGGTACTCGACAACATTTGCTCCAATGAACCCGGTTCCTCCTGTTACCAAAATAGTTTTACCATTTAAAGTTCGTGACATTTTACAATTATAATATTTATTATTACTAATTATTTTTTTAAGTGTCACTAATGTATATTACTTTTTAATGAATAATTTATATATTGCTATTGATTTAGGTGCCGAGTCAATTAGAGTAAGTATAGGACTACATGATCGAATAATTGAAACCATTAGCCATACTAATATTCCTGTAAATGATGATCATTATGGATTAATATGGAACATTAATAAAATATATTGCGATGTTATATCTTCATTAAATTTATTAATAAACAAATATTTTAATCCGCATAACGTAATACATAGCATAAGTATTACTTCATGGGGTTTAGATTACATATCATTTGATAATGAAGATGTCGTATATCCTTGCTTTCATTACAGAAACAAAAGATACTTAAATGGCATTTACAAAATCAAAAATAACTATGATCTATATAAATTAACAGGGTCACAGCGCTTAGAATTTAACACGCTTGTACAACTTTTATCTGCTGATGCTATTAAATCTAATAAATCTATTGAACGTCATACATTTTCGTTTGTTGCGGATGCTATTTCTTGCATGATTACGAGGCATACTACGTTGGTGTGCGATTTATCAATTGCTAGCACGTCACAATTGCTTGACATAAATACTTTAGAATGGAACCAATTGTACGATAATTATTGTTTACCGCAAATAATTAAACCCGGATATGTATTTGGATCACATGCAAATATACCCATAATATCCACTTTATCTCACGATACTGCTTGTGCTGTTCATTATACAACCCAACTTGCATCCGCGTCAAATATTGATACAGATTCATACGTATACGTTATATTAGGTACGTGGTGTATAGTTGGTACTATTAATAACAAGCCAGTTACTTCTAAAGATGCGTATTACAAAAATGTTAGTAATGAAGTAGGTTATCAAATGAATTATAAAAATACCGACATTGATAAATGTGATAAATATTACAGAATATTAAAAAATTGCTCTGGTTTATGGTTATTACAGCAATATTATCAGCATTTAAATATGACAAACAATATATCATATGAAGAATTTTACAAATTATCATATTCGCGAATAGGATGCCCTTATAAATTTATCAATTTAACTGATCAACTGTATATGACTACTTCTGCAGAACTTTCATATATATTTGATAATATTAGTGATCCTGGTAAATTTATACATGACGTCACATCCAGCTTAACTCATTTAATACTAAAATGTATAAACGATATTGAATTTGTAATGAAAAAAAAATACTTAAACTTAATCGTGGTTGGAGGAGGATGTAATAATAAAACCATATTGAGTACATTAAAATTAACACGAAATATTATTGTTGGATCAACTCAATCTACCACATTAGGTAATTTACATATGCAACATGCGTTGAATGTGAATACTTCAAGAGATACAATTGGCAACATAGCGTAAGTTATCATTTATTTGAAAACAAAAGCTTCACTTTTTTTTAGATAATCGTTAGAGCATAGTTTAACTATCTCGAATGGCTTTATCTAAAATCATAAATAGTTATACTATTTCTTTTTTAGATAATCGTCAAACTGAAAACTGGGCGCCACATTTTTTATTATGGGCTGTTCAAGTTGTCTGTATGATATGTCTTTCATTAATTCTGCAGATTTTTGTCGTAAGTTCATTATCTTTCCCATTTCCTCAACTGTTGCACCTTTATTTCGTTCCAACCAATCTTCTTTGTATTCTATAAACTGTTTTAGTATTTCTGTTAATTCTTCTAACATGGGCCTAATAACTAGCGCTTTAAATGATTTTCCAGTCTTATCATCTTTCCATTCCTTTTCTCCATTTTTATTTATTGAGTGCATTATAATAAATGATAGTCTTGCAACGTCAACTGCCCATATACTTGACATCTTTTTTACGTCATCCTCTGGTTTCCTAAAATGTGCAACCACCATGTCACTCAAAATGTTTATTAGGTTTTTATTAATATAATGAGCAATTACTGTTTTAACATATAATTCGTTTTCATCTTCTTGTTGCGCTTTATTTAATTTTTTATCATTTCCTTTGTAATTCAATATACTAATTGCTTCTTCTTTATTAAGTTCTGTTAATGGTGGTGCATCTGCCATATGAATTGATGCATACTTTAATATACTCATTGATTTACTTGCAACATTTGCTGTTTTAATTGTAGCTTCTGACGCACTCTTGTTCGCTTCCGACGCACTCTTATTTGCTTCAGAAGCCACTTTATTGGACGATGCTAAATTTTCTATTATTGATTCGTATTTTTTTAATTGTTCTTGTGAATTGGTATACATCATTGCAAGCACTCTTCTATCGACTTCTCCCAAATCTATAGCAAGTTCTTGACAATTTTTAGGTACCGTTTCATCGATTATTTTATTTTTAGTTACTTTTGGTTTTGTGACTTTAATTGGTTTGTCTTCTGATTCTATTGATTTGACCAAATTTAATTTTTGTTTACATTTTTGTTCATGGCGCCATTTTGCTTTTCTATCGGCAAAATCCGCATTACATATTGAACATTGATATACTTTAGTTTTTTTAGTTGTATTTATAAAATTGCACGATTTTTCGTTATCACTATGCTTTTTAGTTTTAATATGTCGATCCATATGACATGATTTTATTGTTATGTAGTTGCAACATTTGCAATAATATTTTTCCATGTTTTATTGTATTTACTATATATTATAAAAAATCATAATAATCACAGGGTTTGTAAATACATTATCTCATTACTTTAAATGAGCAAATATGGTACGGAGATATACCTAAGCAATTCTAGACCTTATTTATTATATTTACATACTTGTTACATAATTGATTATATATATATATAAAGACATCGATAGTGTATATGTATTACATTTTTAACCAAATAAATAACATGTATTACATTTTTATAATATTGATACAAATATAGTAGTTCATTACATTATTAAACCCTACCAGTGTAGAGGATTTCAGATTGTATGTTAGGTTACAATAATGTGTATAATTATTATAAATATTTGAATATTGGTAAAAGTAATCATATATCAACAATTTGTCAATATTAGCACTTTATTACAAATTTGCCAATATTTTGTTATTTTATATTTTTTAATTGTTTAACCTTATTACTTGTAAAAAAGTTTTTTTTAGATTTACTAAAAGTCTATAGAGATTTTTTTAAAACACACAACAATTGTGTGTAATTGAATTCTCATTTTTTTTGAGCTGAAAATTGATAAAATATTAAAATCAGTTATCTTGTCTGTATTTTTCGGATTCCCAATTTTGTAAAAACTCAGCATTATCGACACATGTCAATTTTGATTTATTATATGTCTTATATAACCCATATGTATGTAAAATTTGTTCGATATCTCTACATTTAGAAATAGTATTACCAACGACAAATGGCATTTCATCAATAATAATTAGATATGGTTCACAATCATAAGCGCTTTTATATTTAATCAAGTTATCGCGTAATAATTCTAATGACGTATTTAGTACATTAGTTTTAGCAAATACTGCCAAATCAGGGAAGCAATATGTCATTTCAGTATTCAAAAATAAATTTACATTAAGTAAGTTACTAAAATATATTACAACATTTTTATCATACACTTCTTTGTATATTTTATTTGCTTGAAATGACATAACGTCAACTTGAAACATTGTTCGATAATCTTCATGTATTTTACTAATTAAATATTCATGAACATATGTAAAAATAATTTCCAGCTCATTTATTGTGTCAGCAGTTATTATCACTCCATGGTTTTTCAAAAATACAACATCAATATTTTTATTGTTAATTTCATCATGTAAATATTGAGATAGTTCTTTTCCAGGAGTTAAATACTTGCATATGTACCCGTTGTATTTAAAATCAACCAACTCAAATTCATCAGAGGACGTTAGTAGTAAATTAGCAATGGATAAATGTAAATGCACAACATATTTTTTAAACATCGAATGAAAAAATGATTCAATTGATCCGGTGCCATTTTTAAAAACATGAGAATCTCGCAATGCTTGAATTTCACTGGATGTATGTACGTTTTGTTCTAAATTATTTTTGATTTGCTTATTATTTAACAAACAATATCCGGATGATTTAGTTACATTTCCAAGTACGGTTCCAGAGGCTTTTACCATTAATAATTCGTTGCTATTTAATTTAATCGATATATTGCCCCCTCCTCCTTGAACGTAATTTACAGATTGCCCAAATATTTTTGAGAGATATTCGAAATCATTGGTTGCTTTAAATAAATTATCAAAGTATGCACGCAATTCGTCATAATCATTAAATTCTATATATTTATCGTTTAGTCTTAACTGACCATCATATTTTTCATTATGATGACAAGCTAGCATTTTCAAATTCAACGCCGGAGCAATATCATGATCAAATTTATCTCCCACAAAACATATTTCACTTGGATGTATACCAAGTTCATTTATGCAATGCAAAAACACGCCATTATTTGGTTTTTCTTCTCCTAACTCATCGCTTGTAAACACCTTACTAAATTTAGATAATATATCGCAATTTGCTAATCTAGCTAACTGATCGCTGCAAATATTATTACTTAATGCACATAACGCAATGTTATTTTCAGATAGCATTTTTAAAAATCCGAAGACGCCGTTATAAACTATTAAATTATTACAAAATGAATCATTATAAATAGTTACCACATCACATACATCAGTGAGAGGCAAGTTTAATAAATCAAATAATTTTTTAAAATACAAAAACTTATTATGCTTAAGAGCATTATTATTTCCTTGTTTACATTCGCGCTGAACAGTTTTATAATTTTTTACCAAATCTGCAGAGTCAATAATATTTTCAAATTTAAATGTCATATATTCAAAAGCGTCTTGCAATGCTACGGCATTTGCAGTATCATATGAAAATAATGTTCCATCAATGTCAAAAATAATTCCCTTTATCATAAAAATAAATTTATCAGTTATAATATTTATATATCTTATTATTTTTATGTGAAAATAGCATAAAACTGCAAATTACCGATACAGCCAATGTATTGAACGTATACACGATTTCGTTAACAAATTGTCATATTTTTAGCGAACCGAAGTAATTTTTATAAAGCCATGTTAAAGCATATGTTATATATTTTGCATGTAATCGCGATTTAATTATTTTATTATTATGTCATCACTAAATATAACAACATGAGAAATATAGCATTTTGTATATATGGAGACATAATAGCTCAATATGAAATTATTTTCAAAAAAATACAAACTATAATGAATAGTACCGGTTGCAATATCGACATATTTTTATTAGTTGATGGAGTACATACACACAATGACAATATATTTCAAGAGATAAATGATATGCTGAATGGTAAAATAGTTTGTTACACACAAGAAAATATAGGAAACGGTGCAAATGAAGAGTGTGAAAAAAATAAACATTTATCGCCAGATACAGATATTGCGCGATTGAATGGAAATTTTAATTTTTTTTATAAAATGAACAGAGCGGGAAATCAATTTAATACATATTTACAACAACATAACATATCTGAAGATCATTATGATTTAATTTGTTTATTTTCGTCAGACATATATTTTTATAATGCCATAAATTCAGATGTATTGAGAAAAGGCATATATCCTAATATAATGTATTCGCTTGATAAATTACCAACGGACAATATTTACGAATGTTGCCAGCATCTAATAATAGCAAATTACAAAGTAATGAATAATATATTTAATATGTACGATTGTATGTTAACATCATTGGGTGATATATATGGACCGGAAGATAAAATTAAGAGCATATTTAAAAAATCATCTGAACAATTTAACATCACAAAATATTCGAACGATGTTGACAAACTTGACGCATGGGGGACTTTTGCACGAATTGATAATAATCTGTTTTACAGATTTTACAACCACGGAGATTCGTTGTTATATAACAACGGATGGAATAACTATAGACATGACGTAATTGTATATAATCCCGAAAATATAGAATGTGAATCACCCGATGAATTTTTTAATACAATTAGTGAACAATTATACAATGGATATAAAATATTGCTTCATGTGTACGATAATGAGCATATACACCAAGACAACATTACAAATGCACAACACTCAATAACATATGGCAATCTGCCAAATTCAGAAGCGAAAAAAATAATTAAATTATGGTATGTGGTTAATGAGTTTTCTGAAGTAGAAAGTAATAAATTATTTGAAAATAAAAATTGGCTAGATTTATATGATAAATATTTTTCATATGAACATAGATATCAAGGAATTCGTAATTCTTATGGTAAATATTATACAGGCATAAGCGAACCAACTGAAGAAATTGAAATTGATGATATATCATACGACACAATTATTGAAATAATGAACCCGTTTTGTTTAGTAAATTTTTCGAATGAATATGAACGCTCGCAACCTAGAATAGCGTGGGAATATTTTGTAACTGGGAAAGATAGCAAAATAATGACATCTCAACAAAACATTATAGATATTAATGAACATAAAATCATATATTATGAGCAAGATGATCGAATTAAAAGTAGTTTATATATTAAAATTAATAATAAGCTAGAAGAATTACCATCAAAATATATAAATAACGCAAATTCGCTTTTGCATTTTATGGATCATTCATTAGCCAGATATTCCACTCACATAAAAAATGATGCGTTTTATGGAAATTATAACGAAAATTATTTGGTTACTAAAAAACATTTTATAATGACTCCAAATGCTCACTGTCTTACAAGCAAATCAATTTGTATGTTTCCAGAAAATGGAGTGGGAGTCAATTTATCTACAAATACAGAGCAAAATTATTTAAGCTATGCGAAAATATGGCCATTTCAAATTGAAAATAATGGAACAGCTGCCATATGCACAAAACAATATAAACGATTTTTAAAAAAAAATGATATACGTACATTAAATGTATTTAATACATACAATCAAACTGATTATTTTTTTGGAGACACGGATAATTTTTGGAAAAAATTGACCGTGTATATTCCTTCATATATGTTGGACCTTGTTCATGATGAATGGTTACTTAAATCGTTAAGTTATCAAGTTGATAAAAATTTTACTGTATTATTTATAGATCCATATTGTTCACAACAACGTCAAGACATATGCAAAAAGATGAGTAAAAAATACAACATGAATATTATGTGGTATCCAAGAAAACCAATTGACAATATTTCTCTGGGGTGCAGAGATTATATTCATATAAATGATGTATGTCTTATATCTAAATCTGAAAAAATTGTAAGCTGGGGTCAATGTAGATTATATAGTTCACGAATCACAGAAGTATGCAATAATTCACCACATAACATAGTTTTTAAGAGATATAATTATGTAACTGATTTTGATATGGAACGTAAAATAGCTAAAGAAACATTTTTTAATAAATTTAACAATTTAACTGTGCCGGACACGGAATGCGAAACAGCCGAAGAAAAATTTGGAGAAATAAAGCTTAATAATGAATGTTGCAATATCGACGATGAGTATTATAAAAATAACTTTAACAACGATAATATTTTTGACAGGACGTTTATTGCATCATTTAATAACAGTAAAACTATATTAAATGTAACTCATTCTGGAGATACATGTATGTACATTAGCGACTTAATAAATATGAACGGCGTTGATGAAATATTCATGTCTGCATATTATTCAGAAGATTGTAACAGATCAAATAGAAGCAGTATTATAACCGGATATATGCATGCGATAATTGAACAATATGAAAAATCAAGTGATTTTGATAGTTCGTTCAAAAAATTGTTAGATCATGTAAAAAAAAATAAAATGAAAAATTCAAAACAATATCACGATTGGAAACATTATGACGGAATGGTAGTGTACATAAACAAAAGATATTTACCCAACATATTTAAAGGAGTTGCACTATTCGCTCCAGAAATAACAATATTTCCATTTTTGGGTTTATATAAAAAGTCTAAATGTACGGATATTCTTACAAATTCTTGTCGCAGTGACATATTATCATACATTGATAATGACGCACAATATTCAAATAAATATATGCAAATAATTAAAAATAACTGCAAAATAAACAATACAGAGCATAATAATATGGATATTAAGCATGCCACTAAGTTTATAAAAAATACACATATAAAAGTACCCAGCCTTTTTAATATTTTTTACTCAAAATTAGATACATGTATAATTTGTCAAAACGTGTTAGAAATGTATAATGGTCATTTAATATTTCCGTTTAATGATGTTCCATATGATTTTGAATTGCACAGAGATATATTATTTCGCGATGAGTTTGTTAGGCAACTTATAACAAACGGAGAAGCCAATAAATGCGTCATGAATCAAGGTAGAGATATACAATTATTAAAAACAAAAATCTCAAAAGTTCCAAATAATGATACAGTAAATTTTATTGAAGAAACGTTTTATATTTAATGGCAAGTTTGATTGCTTTTATTAGCATTTTAAACGATGATTATATATTAGTGATTTTGGCAAACTGTGCGTTTTAATTTATATTATTTTTTGTTATAATATATTACTTAACATTATGGAAAATATTGAGTTTGTAGACCTTGATATTAAATGTGATCAGAATAACACAGACAGAGGAATGCTAATTCCTTTTGAATCATTAAAAAATGTTCCGTTTGAAATGAAGCGTTTTTTTATTATTAGAGGAATTAGAGATAACGTCGCTCGCGGCAACCATAGTCATTATCGTTGTAAGCAAATGTTTGTATTATTGAATGGTAGTTTGAATGTTCAATTTGATGATGTAGAAACCGTAAAATCATTTAAAATGGATGATATTACCAAAGCTATTATTGTCCCAGAAAATATATGGTGTGTAATGAATGATATTAGTGAAGACTGTGTATTGTTAGTTATATCATCTGATTATTATGATGAAAGTGAATATTGCAGATCGTACGAAGATTTCAAGGTCCATTGGAATAAGCTTAGATCTAATGAACCCAATGTTCCTGTTATGGATCTTAAAAAAAATACACAGAGCATTAGAAACGACTTAACAATAAAATTTAACGAAATGCTTGATAGAGGTGATTATGTATTGGGTAAAGAATTGAGAGAATTTGAAGCAAATTTTTCAAAATATGTAGGATCTGAACATTGTGTGACAATGAGTAATGGAACAGCAACTTTGAACTATGCACTTCAAATTTTAGATCTTGGTAATGATGCTGAAATTATAACTCAAGCAAATACATATATTGCAGCACCTCTTGCAATTTCTCGCGCTGGTTATAATATTAAATTAGTAGATTGTGATCCAGACACACTTATGATGGATTTAGACAAATTGGAGCAATCAATAACGGAGAAAACAAAGGCAATTATAGTGGTTCATTTGTATGGCTCCAGCCCAAATATGGAAAGGCTAATGGAAATCGCCAAATCTCATAATTTATATGTAATCGAGGACGCTGCACAAGCACATGGGTCAACATATAATGGAAAAATGTTAGGAACTTTTGGAGATATGGGATCTTTTAGTTTTTATCCAAGTAAAAATTTGGGAGCATTTGGAGAAGGTGGATGTGTAGTAACTGACAACGAAGAATTTAAAAATAAATTGGAACTGGTTAGAAATTATGGATGTAAGGAACGATATAAATGGGTAGTTAAAGGAACAAATGAACGAATGGATACAATGCAGGCAGCATTTCTAAATGTAAAATTAAACCATCTTCAAGAATGGAATGATAAAAGAAGATATCTTGCCAACATATACAATAACAACTTACAAAATATCAGTGGTTTGGTACCGTTAACTATCAATGAAAATGTCAGTTCGTGTTATCATTTATATATCGTAAAAGCAACAAATAGAGAAAAATTGATGGCACATTTAAAATCAAATAATATACATACAGGAATTCATTATCCTTACGCATTTTATAAATCTGAAGCATATAGTGAACTAAATGAACTAACATTTGACGTTACTGAAAAAATTGTAGATGAAATACTATCACTACCAATGTTTCCTGAAATGACAGAAGATCAAGTCATGTATGTTTGTGATACAATAAAACAATTTTATTAAATTATTAAATAAATCAACTATACGCAATTTCGTTAAAATTATCATAAATCAATATAATATTTTTGATAATTTTAATATTATTTTTAGCAATACATATAATATATTAACATAATGACAAATTATGAACAAAAATTTATAAAATATGTCTCAAAATATTCTAAAATTCAATTGCAAAATGCACAATCTGGAGGAGCCGGTATACATCATGTGTATTGTAACGATAAATCACAATCGTCAATATTTTATAATCTGTCTATGCAATTATTAATTGAGTTGGAAGCAATATCATCTCCAGCCTCTTTTACTTTTGGCAACGTGGATAATTTATTTTTACCAATATTAAAATTTATCGAGTATAATTCTCCGTCAACCAGCTCGCTATTAACAAAACAACAATTGCAAGATTCAATCACATTAATAAGCAAACAATTAACTCCCGATGTTATTGGCAAGTATCAACATTACAGAGATAATATATTAAGTGAACGATGTAAAGATGCATTGATTGCAGATAATAAATTAATGGAAGCATTTAATGACTCTCGTAACTATTCACTTTATGTTATGTTAAATACAATTGTTGGTTATTATGATAATAGTGCTGATGACGACTCGCCAATATTAATATATAAAATAAACGACCACGGAATAATTGATGGTCATGTGTTTTTAATAAATCATCATACTAATGGTTGTTTAGAAGCCATTGGAATTCAACAATCATTGGAATTATTGTCGTCCAGAGTATGTGAAGGTGTAAAATATGGGCTATCAATTGAATTGTTTACATATATTATGCATAATTTACTTTCATTATTTAAAAGCGCTACATATATTTACGCACATGCTTGGAATATTATGTCAACTATTTTAATTAAAAAATTTAACTTTATGTCCATTTCATATTTTCCAAATAACCCGTTTATGACAATTGATGCAGACGTGATCGATAATACTAAACATATCACATCTGCTAATCAAAAATATATATTTACAACGTCTGCTGGAAAACGTATTGATTATTATGAACAGCTTGATAAAAAATCTGTTGAATATGCAGTTGTTCGCGATCTTAAAAAGGAATTTACCAGCTATAAAAGTAATGTTCCATATGTTTTTACTGTTTTGAAATTATAAAAGTTGAATTTATCACATATAAGTTATTCATTACATGTAACTTATATATTATAATGAACACCGTAATAGTACAACAAATTTACGAAAAATTATCAGATGACAATAAATTTGACTTATTACGATATATTTGTGTAAATGGATATCTTGCAATGTTCCAAACCATATATTATTATGATTCATCATATATGTCAGCTCATATAATTAGTTCTCTTGTATGTTTATCATGTATTAACGGTCATATTGACGTTGTTAAATGGATATTAAGCAAATTTGATAACGTTAATATGAGCATTATAAATTATCATCCTATCAGAATGTCCTATGCAAACAATTATACTGAGCTAGCAGATTATTTAATACAAACGTACAAAAACCAACTTGGTACTACATTTTATGATAGTACCATGCGGGAAATTTGTGAACGTGGTACACTACTCACATATCTTCATTTTCATGAAATGTATAGCAACTTATTATCTGTTAATTCGTCAAATAATGAATTAATGTATGCATGTAAAAATAGTGATTTTGCAATCATTGAGTATATCGTCAATAAATATAAAATACAACTGACTCAAGATCATATACAAACTGTGTGTGATACGCGAAATTTCATTACGTTTAAATGGATAATTAATAAGGTCAACATAGAACTCGCAAATGTAGCAAATTACTCAAGAATTGCAATACAAAAAGGAAGCTTTGATATTGCAAAGCATATATTAGAATTACCATATTTAATAGTTACTGATGATGACGCAACTAAAATATTTAAATGTGTGTTATATAATTATTCTCATGATGAATTTCACAATATGCATATTTTTATAATATTTTTATATAATAAATTTAACATTACCATAACAAACGATCATTTTACTTTGTTATGTCAATATTGCGATCTACAAACACTTGAATATGTAAGTAGTTTAATTGTAAATAAAGAAATATATTGTATATCCAACGAAATATTTGGTGTATTGGCAACTAAAACTCGAAATGATATTATTACATTTGTATATACTTTAGTTCCACACTATTATTATATATTGGCTTGTAGATGTGCGCATTTAGACAATTCTGTTAAATCTTACATATGTTCGGACTTTGAAAATAATAACGTAATACCAGCAGTAAGTTCATTTCCAAATGTTACAATATTGAATACATACGTATTGAATACATACGTATTGAATACATACGTATTAAATACAAATGTATCGCATGAATTAAATAATACAATCAAAGAATGTCCAATATGTTTCAACGATATATCTAGCGGAATTAAAACTATATGTGATCATTATTATTGCAATGACTGCTTTGTTACATATTATATATATCACAACAATAATAGTTGCGCAAAATGCAGGCACACATTATGCACAAATAATAAATTTGAAATTGATTTATTTAACGAAGTTACTTTATAATGTTATTATTAAGTATATAGCCATGATAATTGACAATTATTATGCCATATTTAGGTATCATATATATATGAACGATCCAGATATATTACTAAATCAGCGTGCATTTCGTTGGCTATGTAAAAACGGCAAACTTGACGCTGCGCAATATATGTTCAATAAAAATCCAAATGTTAATTCAAACAGCGATGCACAAGAACAGAATTTAGAGGACGTTTGTAAAAACGGTCACTATGATGTTTTTTGGTGGTTAATGTCAATAAATTCATATATCATGGATGATGATATTGATTATTTATTAAATATTGCTTGTGAATATGGACATGATGAAATTGCTTTTGAATTATACAAGCGTTATCCAAACATTGCATACGATTATGAAGAAATATTTGAAAGTTCGTGCCTGAACGGGCACGTTGACATTGCAAAATGGTTAATTAAATGCATGGGCGAAACAAACTTTAATGCAACATCAATATCTAAAAATTTCAATATGTTTATTAATACATGCGAATATGGTCACGTTGCAATATTAAAGTTGCTTGTGGATACTTTTTATATTGAAACAAACGTTAGAAACAATAGAGCATTTGTAGTTGCATGTACTCATGGACAATTAAATGCTGCAAGATGGCTATATAATAAAAATAGCAACGTGTACGATACATCAAATGATATACATAACGTATTAAATTTAGCATGCACTGACGCAAGTGCGTCAAACAATGCATACTCAGTAAATATTATCAAGTGGTTATTATCTATTGATACTCAAAACAAAATTAATATTACCCATGTTTTTGATACAGCATGTATACATGGTAATGAGCGTGCTATTAATTATTTGTTGGATAATTCTTCGTCAATTGTTCCCACATCAAAAAATTTTATTAATATATGTGAACGGTGCTCATTGATATTGGCCATAAAATTTATTACGAAAAATAAAGAAATTATCAAAGAAATTGTCAATAATAAAAAAAAATTAAAAAACGCTTTCAGTATCGCATGCTTAAATAATGTGGAACTGGCCACATTTTTATACGCATTTATTGACAACATTAGTGACTCCACAATTCAGAATCATTTTTACATCGCATGTTGCAACGAAAAATTTAAAGTTGCAAAATGGCTAGTACACGCACATCCATTTATTGATATTACTCAAGAAGTAATAGCAACAATTTGCTATTCAAATAACCCAAACTTTTGCAAATGGATGGAAAGTGTAAATCCGAATTGTTTGTCAACATTTAATATTGGGATACTTAGAAAATTACATTATGACTGCAAATATAAAACGATAAAATATCTTTGTGACACATACCCAGACGTATATTTATCAAAAATATATATGTATAATGATGTTGTTAATCATTTTATGTTAAAATCATTAAAAAATTACTTGGATGAAAATAATTTGGATTTTATATATGATGCAAAAAATGTTAAAATAAATAAAATAAATACTTTTGTTCAAGATGAATGTAATATTTGTTTTGAAAATAACTCAACAATTTTAACAAATTGTAATCATCATTATTGCGATGTGTGCTTCATTAATTATTTTTTGTTGCATTGTAGCGATTCATGTGCAAAATGCAGAAATTGTTTGATGGAAAATTATCAAATTACTATATCAAAAGCAACTTAATTAAATGTGATTACAATATCAAAAGCAACTTAATTTTATTTATTTTTGTCCACCGTAACCATACAAAATTTTCTCAGTTTTGTTAATTACTTCATCATTAGATAACAAGTTTCCTAATTTTCTTAAAAAAATTGATTTATCAACTCAAAGAGCATCATATTAATCATTGATAAATCAAATTAATGCTTATTTATTAATATTATTTATTAATATTATTTATCAATTGCAATGGCTAGCGAATATTATACATTATTAACAGAGCAACAATCTGCTGTTTATATTGACTTGGATTACACTAACGATGAAAATTGCGTATTTCGTAAAATTATAACTAGTGAGATGATTATATGTGAATTGCAAGACGTAAAAAAGCTAACATATTTAGATAAATATACATGCATAACTCGAGCATATATTGATGATAATACTATAATCACAACTACAACAAATAATGGCGAATTAGTAGGTAAAAATATACTTATTAAGCCATGTAATATCATATCCATTGCAGATTTACCGGATTGGGAAGAATATGATTTTTGCAATGATGCAGTAAAATATGATTTTGACAACGTTAAATATATTAAAAATTATGATGCTTGTATTAAATATATATCAAAAAATTATTTTGTGTTAGGAATGTTACTATATCAATCTAATGATGTGTGTATGTTTGCAATTAAAAAAAATGGAAATAATATACAGTATGTTAATATTTGCGATAATACGTTAAATGAAGCAGCAGTGAAACAAAACGGATTATCTCTAAAATACATAAAAAATCAAACAGAAGATATATGTATACATGCTATTACTCAAAATATATTGGCTATTCAATATGTCAAACATATAACTAATAAAATATTAAGCATGGTTGCGAATTATCTTACAAACGCAAATATTTCTGCTGATGAACATTCAGTTAATATTGAAGAGAAAATTCGTTTAATATGCAGCATTGAAGTTAAAAAAGATTACAAAAATTTAAAACATGTGATTAAACAAACAAATGATATGTGTGAATATACTGTTTCCAAAAATGGAAATATGCTATTTCATGTAAAACAACAAACTGATAAAATATGCATGATTGCATTACATCAAAATATATTTGTATTTGAGCACGTTATTAATAAAACTCCTGACATTTGTAAATATGTATTATCTAAAAATGGATATTTAATTGGAACGTTAGATAACCAAACCTATGAATATTGCGAGCTAGCATTAAACACTAACCCACATTCGCTCGTGGTTATTAGAAATCCCACATTTAAAATATGTCAACTTGCATATTCGCTGGATAATTCCATTATTGCGCATATAAAAAATAAAAACGTTGTTGATAGGCTTGTTAATGGTATACTTGACGCTTAAAAAAAGTTGAAAATTATATTTTTTGCTATTTTACTTTATCATGATAAAATAATTACAATCAGATCTATATGAAAGTTTTATTTTACTCAAGAATCAGTACCGGAAATCCTAGTCAAATTACTTCATTGTCCAATCAAAAAAAAACATTGCAAACATATCAACAACAAAATTGCCCTCGTGCAAATCATACGTTTTTAGAAGAAATTTTATCAATCTCAAATGGAATGAGCAGCAAATTACGATACTTAATTAAATACGAAAAATATGATGTTATTGTAGTGAGCAATGTTGATAGACTAATTAGATCATATAATGATGTCGATTTTATTAAAAATAATGTCAAGTCAATTATTTGTCTTAACGGAAACAAAGAAATTAAACTTCCTAAACAACATAGATATTTAAGCGAAGCAATTGCTGTTTCTACCGATGAAATTGATACCATCAAGAGCAGAATTAAATATAATTCTAAATCAACCAAATCTGATAAAAATAGCAGAGAATATTTACTAAAGGGTTATCAAAAATCATTAACAAAAATGAATGCATTTGATAAACTTATCAAAGAAACATGCAGAAATCATAACGATTTAACTACATTTATGTATACTTCTCAAAATATTGGCGATTCGAATGCATGGCAAGTTCTTAATAAAATTTTATGTAAATATGGATATACAACGTTATTGACTGACTATAAACAGTATGTCATGCAAAAAGCATATCCAACTATCATTAATTTGAGTGCAATTGACTTGTTTGGATACGCAAAAAAAATTTGCATGGGTGAAATATCTGATTCATTATTATTAAAAATATCGAATTCATATTTCATATGCAGCAAAAAATATAAGTTGTTGTGTGATAGTTCTTTCAAATTTACCAACGTTGATTTTAGCACTGAATATGTCGATCAAACTAATATCGATATGAAAGATCTTTCGTCATCTATTGATGAATGCAATAACGAACTAACTGAATCAAATTTGCAACAAAGAAATGATCAAGTACATCAACAAATGCAACCGCAAATGTCAATTTTTGCGCAAACTGCACAAATGCCACCCGCGCAAATCAATCAATTTAATAAAACTGATGATAACAGAAGTGTTATGAGTGATGTATCTAGATTTTCAAATGCATTTTCTGTAGGACATCCACCAATGGTTTATCAACCAATGGGTTATCCTCAAATGGGTTATCCTCAAATGGGTTATTCTCAAATGGGCAATCCTCAAATGGGCTATTCTCAAATGGGCTATCCTCAAATGGGCTATCAACCAATGGGTTATCCTCAAATGGGTTACCCTCAAATGCAACCAATTCAACCACCTCAACCATCACAATCTCAATCGAACGCAGCATATCATTCTGATGATGATTTAGATAAGACAGATGTGCCAGTAAAAAAACACAGATGGAATCCATGAAAGTTGAATAAATATGCGTATACTTAATTTATTTTATATATAACATCTTAATATATTGTTATGTCACGCACATTTGACAAACTTTATTTTTTGGCAAATAGTCAAAATGTAAAAGATAACGAAGAAGCATTTTACCAATATTGCTCAAGCGGCAAACTAAAAATGGCAAAAATGTTATTGTACTTTAATCAATCTCTTGATGTATATCCAAAAATTGAGCAATATTTAAAAATAGCTTGTAAAAATAATCATGTTGATATTGCAAAATGGTTAATTAAAATATGCCCATATTCGTTTTCGCAAAAATATTACAGTGATATATTTTATGATGTATGCTGCGATGGATTTTTAAAATTAGCAAAATGTTTGTTTGCGAATAATTCACATATGTGTTTTTATAACAACAAACATAATTTATTAGAACTCGTTTGTAAATATGGTCATTGTCATATTGTACAATGGATATTTGAAATTAAGCCATCGATGTCTAAAAATTTTACGATTATGAATAATTCATTCATAAAATCTTGTGCATATGGTCATTTGAAGCTCGCAATGTGGTTAATGCACGTGTACCCAGATGTTGATATATGTGATCCATACATTTTTACTAACTCATGCAACTACGGCAATATTAATATCGTCGTATGGTTATTAAAAAAAAATTTAAATGTTGACACTTTAAAAAATATAAACATATCCGATTTCAACACAAACAATTATTATTTGCAAGTTTACAATAAATTATATGAAAAGAACACATTTCTCACTGTTGTAAAAAATAATCATGATGTTATGTTAAAATTTTTAGTTTCTCTTTTTCCAAACATAATGTCAAACGTAAATCACACAGATGTATTTCATGATGCATGCATTAATAATAGTCTTGCATGCGCAAAATTGTTAGTGTCATATACATCAATAAACATAATTGATATATGTCATCCATTATTTTGTAAAGTTTGTAAACATGGAATTATTGATGTTGCAAAATGGTTACATTCATTTAATTATATAAACATGGATGACTTTTATGCGCATGATTTTACGAAATTGTTTTGTATTGTATGTAATAAAAATTATTTAACCACTGCCAAATGGCTTTTTTCATTACGTAAATATATTGAAAATTATGATTATGCAAGCATATTAGGTGAAATATTTATAAATGCATGTATGCGCGGTAATATTGATATGGCAAAATGGATATATTCATTAAAGCGTTTTGCATTCAATCATGACTCGATTAACTATAATGATATATTTATGGTTGTATGTAAATTTGAATATTTTGATGTTGCAGAGTGGTTATTATTCGTAAACACAAAAAATACAAGCAATTCATTTGACATTGAGTTATGCGAACAAAACATATTTAAATATGCATGCGTCAATAACAAACAAAAATTAATTCAATGGTTACTTTTTACTAATCAATCACTCGATATTGAACCATATGAATATGATTTATTATACTTTGCATGTAGTACCAATTGTTACGATGTTGCAAATTATATATTATCCATAAGCTCACCAATTGACATAAGTAAAGATAATGAAAAATTATTTAGAGTCACTTGTAAATTTGGTCATTTGCAAATTGCCAAATTATTGTTCGCTACAAAACCTGATATTGATATTAATGCAGTAAATGATTATGCGTTTAGATTTGCAGGAAAACATTATACATGCACTGAAAATAATAAATTGGCCATCTTAAAATGGCTTCTTAGTGTAAATAGTAACATAAATATTCATGCAGATGACGAGTTTGCTATGCATTTTGCATGCAACTGTAATCATCACACAATTACAAAATTTTTATATGACATCAATCCCGAGCAATTTGATAAAGTAATTTATCAATACACAAACACAATAAACGCTTTAAATTTAGAATCCATAAATAAATATTTTAAAGCGACAAATTATGATGGAATATTTGACATGAAAAACATAATTGTGCATACAAATAACTATGATATACCATCCGAATGCGATATATGCAATAATAGTTTTAATGATAACATATTGGTTTCATGCGGACATCATTATTGTAAAAAATGTTTTGCTGAATATTATTTTTTGCTGAATTCGGCAAAAATGTGCTCATTTTGTAGGCAAAATTTATATGAAAATAACGATATACATATTTATGTAAATAAAGTAGATGATGTAAATAAAGTAGATGATGTAAATAAAGTAGATGCTGTAAATGGAGTGAGTGAGTTGAGTGAGTTGAGCAAGTTGAATAATAATCCAGTCATTACTTAAAAATTATTATTTTTATAATATTATAATGAGCGGTTTTAGCGAACTGACGCACAGTACAATTAATTTTATTTCAAAAATGTTGATATTATTTCGACTAATTAATTGCGTATACTTTTAACATAATTAATAATATTACATGAATAAAGAAAACAGAGCCAAAATAAACATTCTTAGACAATATATTAATGATGCAGATGCATTATTAATTGTTGCTGGGGCAGGTATGGGTATTGATTCAGGATTGCCTGATTACAGAGGACCGACTGGATTATGGAATACTTGGCATCCAGCAAAAGATTATAATATGACATATGAAGCATTATCACGTCATGAACAATTTCTTGAAAATCCTGAACTAGCATGGGGATTTCAAGCATATTTAACAAAGCTATATTATGATCTAGCTCCACATGAAGGATATCGAAAATTATTTGATGTTAGCACTAATGATTTTGGTGGTAATTATTTTGTTATAACATCAAACGTTGATAGTCAATTTTTAAAAACTGGGTTTAGAGAAGATAGATTATATGAAGTTCATGGAACCAAACGATATTGGCAATGCATGGATCCTGTATGTAATAAAAGAAATCACCCATGGGAATTTAATATTAACGAGTTACCGGCAACTGACGATACTACGCTACTTGCATCCAAACCATTTCCAAAATGTAAACATTGTGGCGATATGGCTAGACCAAACGTTAGTTTTTTTGAAGATTACAATTTTAATGAAATGATAACAAAAAATCAAAGCAAACGTTTTCTTGATTGGATTGAACATAATAAAAATAGCAAATTATTGATTATGGAAATGGGGTGTGGACTTTCTGTTCATTCAATTAGATTTAAACTAAAAAATAATCAATACACAATGCTTAGTAATGAATGGAAATTACCTAAATCGTTAATGACTCAACACCAAACAAATATGGTTAGAATTAATCCGGAATGCTACGAGATTGATACATATTGCTTAAATATTCCATTGGGAGCAAAACAAGCACTTAAAATGCTATAAATTATTTTATAAAAAAATTGAAAATGTAAACATATTGAAGGCATCATAATTACAATAATGATATCACCTCTATGGTAGTAGGAGGTAAGAATTACTAACACTAATTCTTGAGAAATTACCCCGGTAAAAGTATCATACCATCGTCTCGAATTGCTAATATTAATTCAACAGGTTAAGATCAAGCGCAAGCTTGATAGTTTCGTAAGGAACTAAGCCGACCGATATTTCATATATGGTTCAATAGAGATCCCTGTGCGATGGACTACTAAAAAAAAGTACGGATTTAGAAAAGCCCACGATTTGCTCAAATATTATGGCCTGGTTAAGATTTGTATCATCTTACGGTGATACGAATACCTTTTTAAGGAATGCCAACCAAATTGGTTCAATAGTAAACTCCAGCTAATCTGTAATGCCTTGTTCTCGTTTTGCTCAAAATTTGAACAATAACAGGTAAGATCGATTTTCAATCGATGATTGCTTTCAGTGATCAACACCTACAAAATTTGCCAGCGATGGTTAATTTTGTTCAATAGAGAACCCTGTTCAAGGCATATTAATTTATTATTAACACCCACAAATGTTAATAATAACCATTCATTACTTTTTTATTTATTGTATCATATATTGGCTATTTTTGTTTATCATTTCATGCATTTTCCAATAAATAATCAGTCCAAAAAGGTATAGAAAAGTGAGTACATAATAAAAAATTAAAAGTGGGTACATAATAAAAAATTGAAAATGTAAAATTATTGATTGGTCTTTTTGAACGATGATATGTTACGTTACCCAACGTTATAATTCACACACGACTAATAACTATTAACTGACAACTGATAACTGATAACTGATAACTAACAACAAACCAAATGGATCCATTTCTTGATACATGCAAGCATATTGCACTTGGCAGATTTACTGTTCCTGATGCAATTAGACAGCTACAATGTTCTATGCCCACGCATGGATTGGCTGTAGTAACGCGAACTATCCTTGACAATTGGAAAGCAGAAGCTGGCGGCAATGGCGCAATTGGTTCAGCAATGCACCAAACATACCATCCTCCACCTGAGTTTTTCTTCGGAAAGTCCAAAACTTTCACTGAGACATACGGCTGGCTCAGAAAAAAAGTTGGAGTTGCTGCACAGCTAGCAGATCCCTCAAATCCAGCAGACTTTGCTTTGTCAGTCCTCTTACTACAACGTGAACTCACCGAACTTATTGGAGTTGTTGGTATCACTGGATACGTTAAGACAGGATCCAAAATTCCTCCAAAGTTGCACCGCTCAAAAAAACTTGGAAAAGGACACAGACTTAGCCACATCAGAATACAGCCGCCAAAACCACGAGTGACCGCGATTGCAAAGTTTTCTCTCTTTGGCAACTCTATTGCAAATACTCGCAAGTCACTACCCAAGTGGAAACGATTGTATTTTGGAGACTACCAGAGAGCGTTGCGCTTCGTAAGCAAGTTCGTCGGTAGAGTGCATACATGGTTTAGTGCATGGATGCAATCTCACGCAATGATACTGTCGAAAGTTGGTCTTCTTCACTATGTGATGAAAACTCACAACGGCGAACTACGCAGTCTTCCTCACACCATGATGTTTCTTGCGTTGGCTGCATCTGAATTTGGCAAACGTAAAGAGTTTACTCTTGAAAGCCAAAAGCAAGGAGGGCTCAACGAGCATCTTATACATCTTCTTGACATCGTTAAGTCGATTGAGCCATCAGGCATCAAGTTTGTTGCGTTCATGATTCCTGCAAAGGAACTTTGGCTACATACCCCGCATGAACATTTGTCAGAAATCCATGTAATGTGGTACAAATGGATGCAATTGGTTGCAGTTTCCTTGCAAGAACAGTGGACAAAAGGCGTTCGCAAATGCGCAATGCGTAAAATGCGCGTGTTGCCTGGTGCACATATGCAAAGCTGTGGTAAATGCACGACTTGTCTTGCTTCCCAAGATCGTTATCGTTGTTGCCCAAACATAAAACGAGTCAATGGATCAGGAGTCAACTCGGTGTTGTGGAACATGTGCGCGGATGCATATCAGAACGGATCACGAAATCTCAGAGGAATCGAAGTTCATCTTGGGCTTCCTTTGAAATGCTATGGAAAGGTTATGCAACTTGTTGCAAATGACCAGTTCTGGATGGCAAAATATGAAGGAAAAGAAATGGACCCGAACTTAGTGATCTTTTGCAAGATTACACAACAGGGAATACTTCCTTGGCGTTCCGTTCATCCGTTTACGGCATCTTCGTTTGACAGTAGCAGAGCCCTCTCTGCTATTCTCAACGCATGTTCTGAAGCGAACGCTGAGAATCCGCTAACGACAAAGCCGATTTCTCCTCTTTCGTGGATTGGAATTCCTCAGCTCCGCAGGACGGAAGTTTCTGTTCACAGAGACACGATCTGTGGTTGTGCAATTCCTCCTATGACGCTCGACACTTACGATTGGGTTCGTTGTGTGTTGCAGCCATACGGAGCCACTTCGTGGACAGGTAAGTAAGTTCAATCAGTGGACTTTAGCACACTAAGTGCATTGTATATATTTAATTTGTGCATGTTTGTTTTATTCAAAAAAAAAAGAAAAAGTAAAATAAGTAATATAATTCATTATAATATTTATTATATCGTTATGTCCATTATGTGTTAAATACATTGACTATGTTGGAATAGGAATTCTCATGTATATTAAAGTGTCCAAAAACGTTTCCCAGTTTTCCATTTGAGCTTTTTTTTTATAACTTGTAAATATGTTATTACTAGAATTGTCATACCAATCTACATAAACTATTATGCCATTTGAATCATACATATAATAATCTGATCCGCATTTTAAACATGTGATAGCGTGCGCATCTTTATTATCAGGAGATACCAACCCTAAAGTTCCTGCTTTTAACATATATATGTGATTGTTTATTGTTATCGTCATTGGAGCAAACTGTAAATAGCAATTTTTAATAAATATTAAATTTGGAACAGTATTTTCGGGCATATTGTCAGTTAGTACTTTAACCAACGTATCTACATTTTGTATTTGTTCTGGATATACATAAAATTGATCGTCAGGTAATATTATAGACAACAACACGTGTATTCCTAAGCCTGGAAAATGAGCATCGCCGTATTTAAAACCAAGAATTGAACTAATATAATGATATTCATTATGATGTTCATCTGATCCTTTTATCATGGCAGCAAGTAAAGTCATAAAATTATGGGTTTCATCAGATGGTTTAACATTTTTAATTACTGATAAATAAAAAATAGCACAAACAAGCTCGCGTAAAGATACATTGTTCAATGCTACCGGGTTTCCGTTACGTGTGACTTTTCCGGCGTTTATTACAGCACAATCACCCGATTTGCATGCTGGTATTATATCACTAAACGAACTATATTTTGCAATTATCTTTTGTTTAAAAATGTTATCCTCGTTATTGCTGTCCATGTTATCCCATTTTAATTTAAACATTTTTTTTATTTTAGTTGTTAACAGTAAAATATTAATAGATGAATTAGCCCAACATGTTCCAGTTGATTGTGCTAATCTGCCAAAAGCACATGAAGGTACGTTTGTATACATATCATACCACCAATTGCCGGTCAATTTTCCTTTTTTGTATATTTTATATAATATTTTATAACAATTACCATACGGCATTTTTTTATCTGCAGTATGTGTCATTTCCATAATAAATTTGTCATTTTTATTAACAATTTCTGTGTTTGTGCTAATATTTATATTTTTTCTGAATACATTATTTGCTTGATATTGTTTGTCACATATTACAGGAAATGATCCATCTTCTTCATAATGAAAATTATTGATTGTTTTAGATCTTTTATTAGTGTAGCAAATGATAGATATATTCATAAATTTATTATGTATGTTCTTTATTTTGTTTTCTATGATCATATTGATACGATCCATTTTGTTTGATTCTGTATGTTCGCTATATATAATTGCATTATCTAGTATACTTAATCCGGTAACTGCAGCATTAATGTCATTAGCTAGTCCGTTCATATTGTAATTCATTTTGTTTTTTACTGTTTCCAACTTTGTTATTATTGCTGCCATTTTTGCAATGGCAGATTTTATTGATTCTACGCTATCTAACATGCCATATTCAATTACATCGATCTTAAATGCTGCTGGAATTTTTTGTTGTATGGATTTAATAAGTTTATCAGCGCTCGCATTATTATTGCCAAATATTTTACGTATTTTAGTTATATTTTGTTTGAATGATGCAACCGCAATATTGTTAATAACGTCGTTTATTTTATTTATGCAATTTACATCTTTTTCAAATAAATTATCTATCAGATCCTTTTGTTCGGTTGTTAAATTTGTTGCAATATGAACGGGTTGTTTGGTTTTAGTTTTAGTTTTGGACGTCGCTGATTTATTTTTAGTTGATGTATTTCCTCCTCCATTTTGTGTATCTTCACCATTTGATATTTTTTCATTTATTTTTTTTGTAATATATTGTTCTATATCGGCTGACTTAATAGCATCGTTAAGCTCTTTCATAACAACACCTGCATAAGTTATATTTTTTTTGAATATTTTTAAATTGTTGCCTTCGGAAATATGATTGGTAAACTGTGCAATATGATCAATAAACTGTTTAACTATTTTGCCATTAATAAGTTTAAAATCTTTAGTTGTGTCATCTGTCATGCTAGTAGCATCAATATATATCAAAATATTATGCGTTTTACATTCATCACTAAGAAGTTCATCAAAAAAATCATATCCTCCTTGTTCATTTGGGGTTGTGACTTGGTTAAATGTTTTATGTTCATACGTTACATGTTTATATGTTGCATTTTCTGTATCAAATACTACGCCATTTTTATCGGAAATGTGATAAATATACAATTGTCCATGTATAATTGATGGGCAATTGACTCCTCCTATTTGATTATTTATTGCTTGATAATTCGTTTTACTCAAATATTTATTATATTTATATTTACTGTTATGTTTGTTGGAATCTTCCATATACACTAAAAATATAAAAATAAAAATTGATATTGCTAAACTATTAGGTATTGTAACATATAACGTAATATCATATCATGTCATTATAATACAGCATATCAACATCATTGTACAATAATGTTTGATATTGATAAATATTATCAGGAGTATGATCACAAAAATGCAAAACATGAAAGAAAAAATAATTTACAGCGCGAAAAGTCAATTAGTAAATTTTTCATACGTTCATCCAAACCTGTAAAATATTCAAGTAGGTACAGATGTGATCAAAATACTAAATGTAACAAAAAATTAAATATAAATAAACTGAAAGATACGAAACTTTCGCAGTATAATAAATTATGCGTTGGCATTTCGCAATTTTATAATAATAAACAAAATACATCATACAATAATACACATGCATCATCCAAATCAGGTGATTTTGTTATGAGGGCACTGACATTGGATTATATTTTTAAAATAACGAAAATTATTCAATCAAAAAAATTAACTGGTCATTCTCATTTAGACATTGCAATAATATACAGAATACGAGGATTATTGAAAGAATATTCGTCAAAAAATATAACTTACGAGTGCTCACTGACTAATCGCATTATATATTTATATAAAAATGCCGTGTACTACGGTGACATACATAGTATTATGTATATTGGCAACATTAACTTCTGTATGCAAAAATACAGTATAGCAAATGCGCAATATTATATGGCAATTAGCGCCGCAAAAGACAAAATAAAATATTTACACACCATTCTTACAGCAACAGATGATCAAATTAATGATTTAAAATGCGTGATTTCACTTTCATACAGAATGTTACATATTATATGTACCCATGGAAGCGACTATTTAGTTACGCAATCATGCTTACAGAATAAAACAGTAGCATCAACTAATGAAATGTTCAATAATTCAATAACATCACGACAATCATTAGATATATTAACAAAATTTGCACAAAAATATCCACTTTTATTGGTGCTTGTTATGATGAAAAAATTATGTAACACTCAACTGCAAGACTATAATTTGCTAACTAAACTTGGGAACTATGAACATATTAACAAGATAAAAATGCGATTTGAAACAAAATATCATATACATTGTTTCAAAAACAAATGCAACTTACTCAGTAAAATTGGAGAATGTCCTATATGCTTTAATTCAGATGTTAAAATGATTCCAACAGAGTGCGCTCATTATTATTGCATCGAATGTTACGTGACATTAAACGCAAGATGTTGTTTATGTAATAGAAAAAAATAAAATTAATTATTTATTTATTGGTTTATTAATTTGTTGGGTGGTTTATTAATTTATTAATTTATTGTGTGGATTATTCATCAAACATACAAAAAATTGAAATATTCTTTTTTAACATATTGCAATATTTGTAAATATATATTTATGTTTGGGCCACGTATTACACATGGAATATTACTGTTACGCGCAAATTAACACACTTAACACAATGAAATCATTTGATGCTAAAACTAAATCTAACTTATCTTTGTTCAACGTAACACACCAAAATACTCCAAATACTTCAGATATTTCAGATACGTCAGATATGTTAGATAATAAGTCCAACCTTGATAATTACTATGAAACTGATGAATATCTTGACGCGTATAAAATTACATATGGAGAACGTATAAATATTTTGCAAACTTTACAGCTAAAAAATTATGATGCTGTAAGTCTGACGTCTCTAAATATATGTAAATATGTTAAGTTTGCAGAAAAAAGCGAACATTCAATAAAAACAAATTTTTTAAATTACGTTGTCAATAACTTAATTTTTAATCAAAATACATTTTACGATTTGGTATGTACGCATGCATCAATAAATAAAATTATCATATATAACATGTGTCAAAAAAATATAATAAATAATGCAACATTCGCTTACTTGCATAAATGTAATCCACAATTGTTTGATGAAATCACTGAACTAAATTCATTATTCGTTGACCAAAATAACATCGATAAATTTCACAACTTAACAAAACTATCCATTTGTAATAATTCTAACATTACAAACGTTAATCATTTGTCAAATACATTAATATGTTTGCATATATCTGGAACATGTGGTGTTGATCAAACTGGCTTTTGTCAGCTCTTAAAATTACAAGAATTAAATGTTGCTAACAACCATAAAATTACTAGCGCAAATCATTTGTCAGATGTATTACATACGTTAAATATTTCAAATAATTCAAGATCCATGCAAAAATGTGGAATCAACCAAAACGGCATTGTTAATTTAAAATATCTTGTAACGCTTATTGCATATAACAACGAATATATTACATCTGTCAATCATTTGGCAGACACGTTGAACGTATTGTACGCATCTGCAAATTGTGGAATAGATCAAGCAGGAATAGATCAGTTAAAAAATATTGTTGAGCTTGAAGCGTGGGCAAATTCAAAAATAAACAACGTGAATCATTTTGCTGATACGTTAAAAATTTTGGATGCTTCCGGTAAATGTGGAATTGATCAACATGGCATTTCAGAACTAAAATATCTTGAAAAATTGCGAGTTCAAAATAATGAAAAAATTAATAGTGTAAATCATGTATCGGATACGTTAGTTGTTCTTGACGCAGGTCGGCAGTCTGGAATAAATCAACGCGGTATTTTAAGATTAACAAAGTTAGTAGTTTTACATGCAGGATACAATACAAAAATTGTCAACGTAAATCACCTAAAACTCACGTTAGAAGTGTTGGGAGCATTATATACATGTGGAATTAATCAATATGGGATTTCTGAGCTGTGCGAACTTCGAATATTAAATGCTGACGGTAACCCAACCATTGCATCAGTTAATCATCTTAAATATAAATTAAAAGTACTCCATGCACGCGAAACATGCGGTATCAATACTGTTGGAATTTCCGATTTAAAGTGTTTGGAAAAAGTCGACTTCCATGGCAATCTGCGAATTAAAATTAGACGTTAACCGATACATTGAGCTGTCATACATTGCTATAAAAAAATTGATTTATTATTTATGTTAGTTGTTGCATCACGCAATTAATTATTACCATACTTATTACCCACATTACACATTAACGATGAATTTTGCTGACTTAAATGATCTTTCGCGTAAAATAGAGGTTGTTCCTAACTTTAAGGGTGTAACTTTTCGAAATGTTAATTCATTACTAAAATGTCCAGGTGCATTAAATAAATGCATCGATCTAATGGCACACTTAATAAAAGCATCCGGAATTCGTGTTGATATGGTTGCATTGGTTGATGCTAGAGGATTTTTATTTAGTGGTTTATGTGACAAACTTGGATGTGGTTCAACAATGATAAGAAAAAAAGGTAAAACATGTAAAAATAGCTACTCGATGTCTTATGGAAAAGAATATGGTGAAGATATTATGGAAATAGAAACGGATCTTCTGGTTAATGAAGGTAGAAAACCTTTAAATGTTGTCATAGTTGATGATTTGTTTGCGACTGGTGGAACTGTCAATGCTGCTCGCAAATTAATTAAGCTTGTTGGAGGTAATCCGGTAGCGTCAATTAATTTAGTTGGATTAACTGGGTTGTCTATTAATCAAGAGCTTGTCGATAGTAACATGCAAATTTTGTCGTTGTTTAAATATCAGTTTGATTCGCCATTAAACGACATTGACAGATCGTTAAATTCACATTTAGATATATTTGTTAACGACATGCAAATCAAACAATATGAACCACTTATTCAGCATGATCAATTAAATTCGTTTGATACGATTGTGTTTTATCACCCAACAGTGGAAAGCTTGGCAGAGAATTATGTCGCAAACAACGATAACTCACGAAAAGGATGCATTGTTTGGAACAAATTTCCAGATAAACAACCCAATATTACATTTGAGGATGTTGCCAACTTACGAAACAAACGAATTGTATTTTTCATGACGCTTTACGATAGTTGTTTGTTGTTTGAACAATTATCAATGCTTAAAATTTTGCCAAGACAATTCATTAAAAGTTTGGATATTTATATTTGTTATTTTGCAGTTGGAACAATGGAACGTGTTGATAAAGAAGGAATGTTAGCGACTGCTGACACAATGGCAAGCATTATTTCGAATTGCTTGGAAAGTTGTATTGACGGAAAACCCACAATTCACATATATGACATTCACGCGCTTCAAAATCGTTTTTATTTTGATTACAGCAAAGTGCAAGTGGAAATGAAATCTGCCATTCCGTTATTTCGTAAATATGTTGATATTAATACTGTCATTGTGTTTCCTGACGACGGTGCACATAAACGATTTGGTCATTGCTTTCCAGACAATAAAACCATCATATGTTCAAAAGTAAGAGATGGTAATACTCGACGTGTTGTTGTCAAAGATAAATTAAATTTTGGAGCAAATTTTGGTTCAGAACCAACTGACTTTGATTTGGAATGTATTATTGTTGACGATCTTGTACAATCAGGAGGAACTCTTGTTGAATGTAAAAAAGTATTAAACACCTCAGGATATACTAAAGTATCGGCATATGTAACTCATTGTATTTTTCCAAACGATTCATGGAAAAAAATAGTTAGCGCAAACTTTCATAAATTTTATATGACTAACTCTGTACCTGAAGTATCAAATAAACTACGGACTATTAGTCCATTTGTTGTAATCGATCTATTTGGAAATGAATCATATGATAAAATTCATGTATATGTTGCATCTCATAATAAACAAAAATTAGAAGCTGCTTGGAAAATCATGGCAGATAAATGTTTTGGATCCACGACCGATTGCAAATTTATTTGCAAAGGAGTTAACGTACAGTCATGCATTCCAGAACAGCCCATTGGACATGAACAAATTAAAGAAGGAAGCACAAATCGAATGAATAATATGGTGCGCTATTTGAATACTAATAATATTTATTGGGATTATTGTATCAGTTTTGAAAATGGCATCATCGAATCAAATTTAGAATATTTAGATGTATGTGGAATATCGATACTTAGAAAAGATAATCATGTCAGATATTCTGAAACATCTGATAGAGTTAAAATTCCAAAAAGAATATACGATAAATGTATCGAATATAATCAAGAAAAAACAGTTGGTCAAATTATTCAAGATGAAACAGGTATTCCTAAAGATTCATTTCACCAATATTTTAATGAACGGAAACGAACGAGAGTTGATATAATGGCTAACACACTGGCTTTTATGAGAGTTGATATAATGGGCTAACACACTGGCTTTTACGAGAGTTGATATAATGGATAACACACTGGCTTGTTCCAAATCGTTAGATTATTCATAGTTACATTGTTTGTGTTTGGATTATTCATAGTTACATTATCAATTTACATCATCAATTTATTAATTTATAGGAGCTCTTGTGTATATTAAACATCCCAAATAAACTTTTGTATCTTTGTATTTTTGATTTTTTTCTATATATTTATTAATATTTAAATTTGGCCAGTCGCAATATGCAATATAATTATTTGAATCGTATACATAATATTTACTACCACATTTTAATCCGGCAATAGCGTGACTGGGAAATGATAAAATTCCTGCTTTTAATATATATATTACGCCTTCTATATTTAATGATATTGGTGCTGTCAATATGTTACGACAATTGTCTATATATAAAATTTTTGGCTGATGTTCTGTAATTATATTTTTGTGTATATCAACCATAAATGCATCATTTAATGTCTTTAGCGTTTCTTCTAATTCGTTTTCTTTTTTTTCCAAGTACTTATTTATTTTATTGCTATTTGGAATATATAACTCTGATAGATTTTCTGCAAATAACATATCTAACAATGTTTTCGTAGCCCTTCCAGGATCACCACTATCTCCATATGTTATACCTTCGCGAGATTCTTCAAAATATTGATCATTGTCATTATTAATTTTACCATTTAACAATGCTGCAAATATAGCCACAAAATTATGATTTCGATGAACTGGTTTTATTTTTTTTATTAGTAATAAATTTATTATTGCATATGTTATATCTTTTAAATTTGTATATTTTTTTCTGATTATCTTTTTGGATGTTTGCGTTGTATTATTTAGCGATTTTATTGCATCGTTTAGTGATTTAAATTCGAATAATTTATCATACGATTTTCCCAACAAATGTTTTTGTAAATAACCTCTTATTAATTTTTCTTGCATTGTGTATGCATCATCTAACCATGCAGTTCTGTATTGTTCGGTGTTGATTCCTTCTTTATTTTTTTTGTTTGTTATGTCTGTGACCATCGAAAATCTCTTGATATTCACATCACTCCACGTTCTTTAGTAATTAATGATACCAATGGCAGTTATAAAAATATATCTGTAGAAGTTTCTCGAAAATCATATCATAGTGATGTTTATTCAATTGGTATGATATTTTTGTGTGGTGTGATTGACGTGCAAAACGACTCGGTCCATTACGACAACACAGTAGATAAATTCTACGTGTGCATGCAATGCTATAAATATAAAAAATTTCATATTTTGAGTAATGATAAACTGCAAAAACTTCATGATTTTTCTCCTCATTTTGTAGATTTGTTAAAAAAAATGTTAGCAATAAACGGACTAAATCGTGCAACCCTAAAAGATCTTATCAAGCATCCCTTTTTTAGCAATTGTAAAATTAAAAATACCCTATATAGTGATTATATTGACAAAACACACAAGCTCGATAATAGTAATATTAATCCATCAATTATCGAAATGCCTGCAATATCAACTACACCAATGATAACTGACGTTAATAACACATTTCTTGGTAAACATGTAACGGCTGCATATATATCATATAGCGAGCATGATATATTTAAAAATAATTATGAATTAATACAAATGCATAATATACATAATACGTTCAAATCAAATAAACTTAATAAATTATTTAATTTTTCAGACGATAGATTGAACACAATGTTAAATTTTATAATTAACATGAACTTTCATAGCAATTTATTTTCGTTGGATGCTCTTATACATACATTACTACTTGTTCCACATACTATACAAAATACAACAGAGAATAAATTTAAAGTTGCAAGCGTTACTTTTTACTATTTTATGTCAAATATGTACACAGGAAATTACATGTGCGACCAATATATAAAAGATCATTATGCAAAACCAAAACAGTTAAAATTATTTACTGAATTATTTTTGGATACATTTAGATCAAATTATCATACATTGACAACAATAAATTCGATCATGATACACATACATTATATCACTATAAATTTGCACAAAATTGGTATGGGTAAAATATTTGTTGATGAATTACGATTTTACCTAATTAAAAATATTGTGCTATTTGCTCTAGTTCGCGATGCATATTACAATGTAACTGATGATTTCGCAGATGGTGACCATTATACAGCTTGGGAAATTATTCAATCGCTGTATCATTTGTATTATAAAGAAAATGCCGACTCGTTACATTTAATTGAATGTAACAATAATTGTAAATTAATGGATATTGTTGTGACTTTAAACAGCACAAGTGAACTAATAAATAAAATACATCGTATGTTAATATATGCTAGACAACTAGTAACAGATGATAATAATTTGACAAACGCAAAAAAGTTTCTTTGATCATCAATTAACATATCAATTAACATATCAATTAAAATATTCTTTTATTTGTCTATATGTCGGGTTACTTGGATCTATTGAATAGCTGTGTGTTTCATAATATAATAATGTGTCTGTAAGTTTCTCCCACGTATAATAATCATAATCTGACGTAACCATTGCTTTTTTATATGTATTACTTGTTAAATTTATAATTATTCTGCAACTACCTCCATTGCATTTTTTATTAATAATAGTCACGCTATAATTATCTTCATCTGACATATCGAACAATGCGTGCGTTTTTCCATAAACGTACAATAATACACAATTATCCACAACAACTCTTTTTGTAAATTTCCAATTACTTTTATTTTTCTTTCTCTTGTCACTTGCGCAATGTAATTCAGCAACAAAATTATTTAGAATATTTTTCATTTCATTTTCCTTTATCAATTGATCTTCCATTGTACGTGTTTTTATTGATTGTTTTTGCTTCTTTTGTTTTTTTGCGTTATCCAAATTATCCAACTTATCCAAATCATATGAGTCACTTAATTGATTATTCATTCTTTATTATTTACTATTTACTAATCAATATTTTATGTGCTATATTTTCTCAGCTGGAATAAAGTAATTCAATTTTATTTTATCCATCAATTCATCCTCTGATTGTTAATAAAAATAAATTACCACATTAACATATCGCAAAACTCGTAACTATAATTTGTTGATAAAGACTCCAAATATATATACACCGGAACATCCATTGGGGTGTCGCAGTTTATTATAGTATCCATATTTCTATCTCCTCGTGCATTTCTTGCAAAAAATCTAAACACAATTCGTTTCTCAATGCATTTTGCAATATATGTTACAATTTTTTCATCAACTATATCAAAATATTTAAAATTTAAAATAAAGTTTTTATCATCAATATCTCCAGGAAATCCGGGATATAATGCATTTATAACTAAATTTTCATCACGACCGTCATATTTTATAGTTGGTTTAGAATGCGTTTCATAATATCCAAGTAATGGTTTGTAATAATTTAAAACATGTGCAAAGTCAACAACTATATGATTTTGATGATCTTGTAATTTAACGAGATCATCAAATTCAATATATCTATCATGGAATGATTCATGTATTGTTATCGGTACTCCTGTTTTTGAATATGCGACGTTTTTAAAATGTTGTACCGATTTTTCGCGATCAAAATGATGTATATCAACATTCACGTGACCATTTCTTGCCAATTCATCAACTATATTTGTCATTATATTTGCAGCTATTGGTCTATGTTGGCTCCATTCATTATCTCCACCTTCGAAATATGATAGTCCTGTTGTTATTATCAAAAATGCATTTGCTATATTGCTTAAAAATGAGTCATTTGATAAAATTGGTATATCGTTTGTTCTCATAAAAAAATATAATTTATCAAATGTGATATCTTCAGTTCTTGTAACTGCTATAAATCTATTTATGTCGTCATAGTCTTTTGTTGTCCACTTATGGACATTATTCATGACATATTCAAATACTTGCACGTTTTCTGCAACTTCCATTATATATATACTCTACTATATTATTTTATGGTGTATGTAAACTTTTAATAGCTTCTTTCCAAATATCAATCGATTTGCATGTAGTCATCGTCAGAAATCCAATAGCTGAAAGGTAACTTATAGCATAGAATGATCCAACGTCGTTTAAAAGTTGAAATCGTGCATTTTCCACCATCATGTTGCAAAATGATCTCATATTTGATGTGATCATATATCCTGATGATAATATTACCGACGATATAATTATAGATTCTTGAATTGATAATTTTTCAATAGTGCCTTCATTTTGTAGCAAACTTAACATTGTTTATTTTTAATGTAAATTTTGTTGATTGATTGTGTATTTTTATTGGCATTATTAGATGTATATTATTTTCAATTTTTATGTCGCATTTCATAGCTATTGCAAAATATAACATAAAAGTTGAAAATAACAATAATAGGCATCGTCATATTACGGTGGTATTATCATCATATTACAAATATAAAATAATGGAATCAACCGCCGATATGAATTATGCAAAATTATTTTCTGATAAAGTCAAGCAAGTTGACGGTATTAAAGTAAATGTTAGTCAGCATTTAAATCATATCCCATTGTCCGGATTTAAATTTGATATGCCTGTGTTATTTGACGTTGTCACTGGAGAAATTATGGAAAAAAATGAACGCGAGCCTATTAATCTTTGTATTACATTGGATACATCTGGATCAATGGATGATGACGACAGACTAGAAGAATGTAAGAAAGCAATCAAAGTATTATTTAATAAGTTACAACATAATGATGTAATTCATTTGCTGACATATTCTGATACATTTAAAGTAGTCTTTACAAATAAAAATAATTCAGATGTACCCGAACTAAATAAAATGGTTGATAATATTACTACTGACGGAACCACAAATATTTCTGGCGGATTGGAATTATCCAGAAATCTATTGCTAAGCTCCGACAGTCCACATAAAAAAATTATTTTTTTGTTTTCTGATGGAGTTGCTAATGTAGGAATTAAAGATGTCGATGAATTGGGTGATCTAATTGTAAATTGGAACAAAAATGATAATATTTGCTTTTCCACTTTTGGAATTGGCCATGATTTTAATGAAAGATTAATGCGTGGAGTTGCTAGAGCAGGAAGAGGCCAGTATAATTATTTGGATCATCCTGAAAAAGCAGTTAGTTATATTAGAAAAGCGTTATTTTGCGCAACCAGTAACATTGCAGAAAATGCTAAATTATGCGTTCGTGGATTGGACGGATTTTTTGTTAAAAGTATTAATGGCGATAGTAGTTTTAATACGTTGGCGTATGGTAAAAATATCGGATCTCTCAATGAAAAAAATATTATTCAGTTGTTGGTATATATTGAATACGATCCCTCTAAATTAAAAAATCATTATAGTACGCCCATGTTAGAATATAGCTTATATTTTGATACAAAATTAGATGCAGATTTACAATCTCCCATTACTGAAATTATACACACTTCAGGAACTACAGATATGTCTGAATTGTGCACAATGAATAACGTTGATGCATATTTTGCACTGCAAAAAGCTTCTGAGCTAGAACAGCAAATTATTGAAAAAGTTAACAACAATGATTATGAGGGAGCAGTTAAGCTCAAGGAAACAGTTTTAAAATTATATGAAGAAAATCAAGGTAAAGACGAATATTACATAATGAACACAATGTATGCAAATACTGTTGAAAGTCTCAGAGAACTTAAAACAGAAAAGTTATCCGCGAACGTTATTAAAAAACAAAATTTTTATGGAAATATGGCGTGCGCAATGGCTGGACAATCTGCTCAAACAGATAGATTTGCCTGCGAAGAAGAAGTTGACGGATTAGAAGGAGGTATGGATATGTTTGGAGGAGGTGGCGCTGGTGATTATTAATTATTCACTATCTATTATTCACTATCTATTATTCACTATCTATTATTCACTATCTATTATTCATTAGTTTATTATTTATAACAGCCAGATGTATCGGTTCGCATTATTTGTTTTAATGTGATTTCATTATATCTATTAAATAAAAATGTTGAATTACTTTTTCTCATGCTGCATTATTTATAACACTCAAATAATCAATCTAACTAAATAACTTTTAATAAAATAATGTCGACTTTTGACAAAATAACTAATTATAATTCTGTTGAAATAATGGAATGTTCTATTTGTGCAGAACCATTAAATAAATATAAATCATATACTACTGAATGTTCTCACACATTTCATATTCCGTGTCTCGGAAAACTAACAATATCGTCACATGAATATAATAATATTTGTCCAATGTGCAGACTGCCATTAAACACAAACGAAATTAATAATATCCGCTATTTAAAAAGCGCCCCATTATCCATGTATTACAACACACAAGCTGAATGTAACGTAACTATTTCTCAATTTGTGCTGTCAGATACCACGGTTGCAAACAATTTACTCAATATTATTAACGAACATGGCTTGCAAATATGCAAGCATAATACTGAGTTGATTACGTCGGGTTCCAACAGTTGTTTTAATTTAGTAAAATCAATTAACGTGCAATTTAAAATGCCAAAACATCGATATTTTTATACAGATAAAATACAAAATATATCAAATCCACGTATTTCAATACCATTAGACTTAACAATTCAATCAGATAAAACAATCACTGACAACTTAAATGCACATATTAATTTGATGTTAAGTAATTTATCCGATATGCAAATACTTAATAACGTACTAAAATCACAACGTACTAGAGCTGTCGATTATTCAGACGAATCATATCCTACTCGCTTAACTTTAAATATGAAAGTTATTAACTCTGATCATTCACTATATGACCCTTCTGAATTTTATTATAATGGTGAATCGGTGCCATTTGCAGACATAAATAAATATAGTGATGGTTCATTTACATTTTTTATGATGTACATTAGCATGATGAATCGTATCGTAATTAATGCCATATTAACACGTGCCGACTTTACAACAAAGCGTGTGATTCCTAATGAAACTGATATGTTTAATATGGACTTGTTATGTAACGATGCTTAGATATTTTATTTATTTTATACTGAGCGTATGTATTTAGATAAATTAATATATAACAGCCATTTCATTTTTGTAGTTTATGGTTTATATTCGGTGGTTTTTATTTATTGGTTTATATTTAGTGGTTTATGTTCAGCAGTTTCTCTTAACTCTAAGTAATTATTTCAAATAACTAATTATGTTAATAGTTATCATCCAGCTATCCAGGCATCCAGCTATCCAGGCATCCAGCTATCCAGGCATCCAGCTATCCAGGCATCCAGCTATCCAGGCATCCAGCTATCCAGGCATCCAGCTATCCAGGCATCCAGCTACCCATGCTCAGTAATATGACTCTTCTGACTCGTATCCATTTTTTCTTGCTTCATTTCTGGCTTGATTTTCGAGATCATCTTTGATGTATCCGTCCAATTTTGCATAGAGATGAGTTGTATCTCCGGATCTCATCGAAAATGCCATGTTCATTGGCAAGAAACTTCGTTCCGCAAGTTGCTCTCCCAATGATTCACAACCTCTAATCATGCAATACTCTTTGATATGCTGCCGGATACCTTCGCCAGATCCATCAATACCAAGAACGTTGTCCGCAAGAGAACCAAGAGTGACTGTTTTCTCTTCGCTATCTGGAGCTGGTACTTCTGCACGATGTTGTTCTCCAATTGGAACTGTTGGCAATTCCGTCTTGGCTGATGCGCACATTGATCTGGCGTTGTGACGTTCAGCATCGATTTCCATAAGCATGCGCATCATACTTCCACAATCGTCCTTTGCTCGGCTATGAACAACCCGAGTAACGGAATTTCGAACCGCAATCCGAATTTCATCAGGAGTAGCAGGTCTGTCGAACTGAATGATGCTTTTGTTTTTGGTAATCAGAAGTCTGCGTCCGAATCCTGTTTCGTTGTCCAACACTTCATCAGACAAAATCTTGTTATTAGCATCTTTCTTTCCCTGGCGACAGTTGCACTTAACTGGCGCATTGCAGTTAAAGTGACGGCAGTTTTTCGTTGTTCCGTCCAAATTTGTCATGATATCAACGCAGTATGCATATGCTCTGAGCTCTTTTTCCAGCGCTTTGAGATGGCTGTCGTTGTTGCAAAGCAATCTGTCAGAGTTCTGATAGTCGTAGCTTCTAAACTCTCGCTCAAAATCAGCAACTTTTTGCGGCTCGGGGCGGTTGACGAAATCTCTGGCCAATGCATCTTTTAGCTGCGAGTTAAGTGATACTAATCTCTTGTTAAATGCGCTCGAGTCAGGCCCGTCGTATCTGTTCATTCGGCTGTTCCATGTCAAATTTTGAATTTCGGCAGAGTTTTCGTGCTTGCTGACGGCTCTTCTGAGTTCTGCAGTGGATTGCATTTTTCCGCTGTTGGTAGATCTTGCTCTTGACATTGCTTGGTGTTTGGAATGAGTTGGTTAAGCCTCGCGATTTAAAGTAATTGATTGCTGTGTATTGCTGTGTATTGCTGTGTATTGTTGTGTATTGCTACGTAGTATATATGCTGAAATAAATGAAGAATACAATGACTGTCGATTTTCAATTTTTTTATCAGTTAAATCTTGTTATTCCAACGAATTGTTAATTAGTCAACTGATTATACTTT
>Ga0233449_1000588_pt1 | contig 40985 bp, 33 predicted proteins | sample SI_124_October20_FD_183012 | JGI IMG/M metagenome (GOLD analysis project Ga0233449, IMG submission 183012) | Seawater microbial communities from Saanich Inlet, British Columbia, Canada - SI_124_October2016_200_MG | ecosystem: Environmental > Aquatic > Marine > Inlet | place: Canada: British...
CGGCGACTTTAAAGCACGGTATTCAGAATTTGCTTAAGCATTATATTCCCGAAGTGGAAAGTGTTGAGCCGGTTCAGTAAAGTTTAATCGCCAAGATTAAAAAACGGCATTCCAAACCAATACCAACGATTATCCGGTCCCGGCATGGTGCAATTTATGCGATGTCGTCCGGCTGGAAAAGGTTGATCAAAGCGAATTTCAATGCGGTTCTCGCCAATGCGCGTCACTTTAGCGGCTTCACTCATATGTGAAGGGAAGCAGCCTATATTACTCAGCCCGTTTATATCTTCATTTACCGTAAAGCCAACCGCCGGCGGATTATTTTCCAAATTGGCGCTCCTTGGTAAAATATCTTTAATCGGTAGAGCCCTTGAATTAATGATCAGCTTAAAGCGGTCAAGATCAGCGTAATTTTGGTTAAAAGCAAATCTGGGTAGTGTCATGACATCTCGGGCACTACTCGCGGCACTTGAATATTGACCTAAGGCGGCATGGTAATTTTTTGGCGCTAATGTTTCAGCTAGTTCGTCTGAATATTCGCCGTAAGGATAGGCAAATATATCGGGCACGTAACCGAGCTCGCGGCGGTACGTTTCGTCGGCCAGTTCGATATCTGCAAGGGCATCTGGAGTGCTCATTTGGGTCATATGGCCGTGAACGTGGCCGTGATGGCCAATATCAACAAGTGGGTCCGAAGCAAGCTCGCGTATCTGATCCCATGTCATGGAGAGTTTGTTTTGATCATTAACTGACGCCGTTGAAATAAAGAGCGTGAAGGGAATATTGGCCGCTTTAAAGCGTGGCCAAGCCTGCTGATAAATAGACAAATAACCGTCATCAATAGTAATGGCGATGGTGCGAGGGGGTAATTTCTTCTCGTTTTTAAGAGCTTCGGTTATGGTTCTAAGCGGGACAATGTTATAAATATCTTTGCTTAGTTCGGCGATATGTTGGTCAATTTGATCAAGCGTGACGTTTGTTGTCGGAAAAGTTTTTTCACCAAAACGGTGATACATGATAATAACCGCGCTATCTTCGGCAGCGCTACTTGCAGTAACTTCGCTTTGTGCAAATGACAAAGTCGGGTATATTGAAAAATATGAAATAATTAGACAAAAATGAATGAAGAGCTTTTTCAAAATTATCCCTCTGAATTTTGTTTTTTGGACTATATGATTTTTTATAAAACGGACTATAACAGAAAAATAATCAATTTATTAAAAAAATTAAATGAACACAATATTAGCAATTGATACGACCCTTGGTGCCTGTTCTGCGGCAATTATAAAAGATGGTGAACTGCTTGGCCATATGCTTGAAGCGCGCGCGCGCGGGCATGTTGAGCGGCTGCTTCCCATGGTCGCTGAACTATGTGAAGAAACCGGGACTGCGCTGCCTGAGTTAAGTCATATCGCCGTTACGGTGGGACCGGGGACTTTTGCCGGAGTACGTATTGGCCTATCAGCCGCAAAAGGTATGGGGCTCGCGCTTGATGTTCCGCTTATTCCTGTAACGACTTTGCAAGCGATTGCTTACGAATATGGCTTTGACCATAAAGATTTTTCAGGAAAAATCGCTGTGGCTATCGATGCGCGGCGCGGGGAAATTTATTTGCAGGTATTTGAAATTAATTTAGGCGCTTGCGAAGGTTATAGCGATGCTGCGGCGGTCCCCATTGATACTGCAAAAAATAATATCCACTCCACCGTATCTGTTGTGATCGGCAGCGCTGCCCCTATGTTAAAAGATGAAAACCTTCATTACACAGAAGGTTATATCCATCCAAAGGCAGAAATGATTGCTGGCTTGGCGGCGGCGTCTTTATCGCTTGCTATGGATAGTGATCAAATATCACCTTTATATTTAAGGGCGCCTGATGCAATACTGCCTGCCAAGCAGGATATGATCATAATCGATGACTGATGCTGCAAATATAACAATAGATGAAATGACGGTTGAGGGAGCAGAGCTTCTTGCTTCGGTCCATGAAATTTGCTTTGAGAACTCGCCGGAACAGGCATGGCAAAAGCATGAATTTCAAAGCTTGTTCAATGTTACGGGTACCATAAGTTATGTAATGAGTATAAACGGTCAGCCGATTGGGTTTATATTGGTGCGGGAAATTCTTGATGAGGCGGAAATTTTAACATTTTGCATATTGCCAAAATGGTGCAACAATGGTTATGCTACCTATCTTTTAGAATGGATCATAAAGAAGCTACAACTACAATCTTTTAAAAGGTTATTTTTAGAGGTTAGAGAAAACAATGATGCGGCCATAAAGTTATATAAAAAATGTACCTTTAAAGTAATTGGTCGACGCAAAGGGTATTATAGAGGCCATCAAGGTGATAAAATTGATGCACTTGTTATGCACTATGAACTCGGTGTATAAGTGTCTGATAAATTGATGAGCTGAATTACAGGAACTATTAATGTCATCAAAAATTGAAAATTTATGTATTGAAAAAAATATGCGCATGACGGACCAGCGACGCATTATCGCTCGTGTTCTGTCTGATGCAGAAGATCATCCGGATGTGGAGGAAGTGTACCGCAGGTCGACGGAAATTGATAATCAGATCAGCATCGCTACGGTTTATAGAACGGTCAGGCTTTTTGAAGAAGCTGACATTCTGGAACGTCATGATTTTCGTGATGGTCGTTCGCGCTACGAACTTGTTACTGAAACTCATCATGATCACATGATTGATATTGAAAGTGGTGAAGTGATAGAATTTGTTGATGATGAAATAGAAGCTCTACAAAAAGCGATCGCAAAAAAGCTTGGATACAAGCTAATCGACCACCGAATGGAGCTTTACGGCTCAAAAGAAAAATAATAATTATACCTGAAATTCTCAATAGTATTTATGGCTATTCAGGGGTTTCAGTGCTATAGACGGCAACGCCTTATAGGGTATCCTGTATGGTGTTTGTTTTTATTGGTGATAATTTTAAATGCGCAAGTACTTTAAATTACTGAAAATAGCGGTTTATCTGGGCGTACTTCTGCCCCCGACGATACTGCTTAAGAAGCTTAAGTTTCCCGGCTATAAGGTTTGGCCGCACTGGGTGCATAAATCCATGTGTCTTGCCCTTGATATACGGGTGAAAACTTTTGGTCATGCGCTTGAAGGGTCACCAACATTATTCGTCAGTAATCACATTTCTTATTTAGATATTATAATATTGGGTCACGTCATTAAAGGATGCTTTATTGCCAAACGGGATATGATCGACTGGCCGGTTCTGGGATATCTATCCACATTGCAGCGCACCATTTTTATCGACCGTGAAAAGAGGTCCGAAGTGACCATGCAAAGTCAGGAAATACAAGACCGTATTAAAGGCGGAGACAGTCTTATTTTATTCCCTGAAGGAACAACATCAAACGGTGGAATTGTCCTTCCGTTTAAAAGTTCGTTATTTGGTGTTACGGAAAATTATATTCACCCGAAGGCAGATGTAGAAGGACGCCCCCTTGAGCTAATGGTTCAGCCGGTAACTGTTGTTTATAGGCGGATCAACTGTATGCCAACAAACCGTTCTAACAGGCCGAGTGTTGCCTGGTACGGCGATATGGAAATTGGCCCCCATTTTAAAGATTTTCTCAAACTGCAGAATATTGAAGTTGAAATTCATTTTCATGAGCCGGTTTCGAGGAACCTGTTTAAAACCAGAAAAGAACTGTCAGCATATTGTCATAGAACCATTGAAAAGCAGATGGAAGAACGCCTGCGCCGTACCGTTGATTAAGATTTAGGAAGAAAAGTGAAGAAGAAGTTATATATTAAGACATATGGCTGTCAGATGAATGTCTATGACACAGAACGTATGGTTGATGTGATGGCACCTGAAGGATACGAGGAAACTGATACGCCCGAAGGGGCAGACCTGATCGTGCTTAATACCTGTCATATCCGCGAAAAAGCAGCAGAAAAAGTTTATTCCGATATTGGCCGCATCCGAAAAATGAAGGATGCGAAAAAGAAAGCCGGAGAAGAAATGGTTCTGGCTGTCGGTGGCTGTGTTGCTCAGGCCGAAGGTGCCGAGATTATGAAGCGCGCGCCGATTGTCGATATTGTATTTGGTCCGCAGACTTATCACAATTTACCAAAAATGGTTAATCAGTCGCTAGACTTAAAAAATCACGGTGAAAAATCAAGAATTCTTGATACGGATCTTGCCGTTGATGAAAAATTTGAACAGCTTTCCAAAAAGGGGGTAAAAAAGAAAGCAACGGCCTTTCTCACCATTCAGGAAGGATGCGATAAATTTTGCACCTTCTGTGTTGTGCCCTATACCCGCGGTGCTGAATATTCCCGCGGGGTTGATGATGTGATTAAGGATGCCATAAAGCTAGCTGAGGCCGGCGTGGTTGAAGTGACGCTGCTTGGTCAGAATGTAAATGCCTTTCATGGCGTTTCGGCTAGTGGTGAAGAATGGGGACTGCCGCAGCTTATTCGTGCCCTTGCGAAAATTGATGGCTTTGAGCGCATCCGTTACACCACATCCCATCCCCATGATATGACCGACGAACTGTTGGATGTTCATGCGGATGTTAAAGAATGTATGCCTTATCTGCATCTGCCGGTACAGGCGGGGTCCGATAAAATATTAAAAGCCATGAATAGAACCCATGACAGTGCGTCATATTTGAAAATTATTGCTGATCTGCGTAAAAAACGTCCCGATATTGCCCTATCCGGTGATTTTATTGTCGGCTTCCCCGGCGAGACTGATGACGATTTCGAAAAGACAATGGAACTGGTGCGTAAGGTGAAATATTCTCAGGCCTATAGTTTTAAATATAGCCCCCGTCCGGGAACACCTGCTGCCGCTATGGAAAATCAGGTAGATGAAGCGATAAGTTCAGCCAGACTTACCCGTTTGCAAGCACTTCTAAAGGAACAACAAACCGAATTTAACAATAGTATGATCGGTAAGACGCTTTGCGTGCTGATCGAAGCGCCCGGTAAAACAAATAAAACCGTATTTGGTAGAAGCCCTTATATGCAGGCAGTACAAGTAACCTTGGGGGATGCCAGTTATAAAGACCTGCAGGGTAAAATTGTTGATGTTTTGATAAAAGAAGGTGGGCCTTTTAATATTCAAGGTGTACTTGCATAAGGTTTTTGATTAAATTCAACCAATGAAACAAAATAAAGATCAAAATTACAAAACTGGCGTTCTCGAATTTGAGGATAATTTATTGTTGCCTGCTTTATACGGCGAACATAATAGCTTTTTGTCACGTATTGAAAATGAATTTGGTTGTGAACTGATCGGCAAAGGCAATCTGCTATCCGTAGAAGGCCCGGAAGAAGCGTGTAATTTATCACGTGATGTGCTGCTTAGCTTATATAACAGGCTGGAAGAAGGTCTTGATGTAACGCTTGATGACGTGGACGGGGCTATTCGCCTTGTTGCCATGTTTGAGCCACCGACCGCTAATAATGCAGATCGACGCGAAAATATTGCAAATGATGATAATGTAATCCGCACTCGAAAAGCACTCATTTCGCCGCGCTCTGTTAACCAGGCAAAATATATCGAAGCTCTTAGATATGGAAATATGACCTTTGGGCTTGGCCCCGCAGGTACTGGCAAGACATTCCTTGCTGTGGCGATGGCGGTATCACATTTGCTAGAAGGCAAAGTGGAAAGAATAATACTGTCCAGACCAGCCGTGGAAGCCGGTGAAAAACTTGGATTTCTACCCGGTGATCTAAAAGAAAAAGTAGATCCTTATCTGCGGCCTCTTTATGATGCGCTTGGTCAGATGATTTCTATGGAACAAACGGAAAAAAGGCTTGAGCGCGGGGAAATTGAAGTGGCGCCGCTGGCCTTTATGCGCGGACGTACGCTTTCTGACGCTTTTGTTATTTTGGATGAAGCGCAAAATACAACGCCAATGCAGATGAAAATGTTTCTGACCCGCTTTGGCCAAAACTGTCATATGGTGGTTTGTGGTGATCCTAGTCAAACCGACCTTCCGGACGGTAGTGTCTCGGGCTTAAAAGATGCCCTTGATACAATAAAGGGCATCAATGATATTGCCTTTATAGAATTTAACGCCGATGACGTAGTTCGTCATAAACTGGTTGGAAAAATCGTTAGAGCTTATGATGAAAAAGAAAGTAGAAAATCATAATGGCACTACCTGATGGATTGCTTCTGGAAATTTCTATCGATTTTGAAAGTTGGCAGGAAACTTTGCTAAATTATCAAGAACTTGCCACCAAAGCGATCGAACAAATCACCAAAAATGTAAATGAAGGCAAAGCACTGCAGAATTTTTCTCATCTTGAACTTAGTATCGTACTTTGTGATGACGCCCTTATTCATAAGTTAAATAATGATTATCGAATGCAGAATAAGCCGACTAATGTTCTGTCTTTTCCGGGATTAACGGCTGAGCAAATTGATGAATATTTAATAGGTGGTAAAGGTCCTCCTGAGGGACCATATTCGCTCGGTGAAATTTATATCGCTTACGAAACGATAGTGCAAGAAGCTCAAGTTTCTGATATAAAAGTGGAAAATCACTTCACTCATCTTATCATACACGGCGTATTGCATTTACTTGGTTTTGATCATGTTGAGGATGCGCAGGCGGATGAAATGGAACGAATTGAGACTAAACTACTAGGCTATCTTGGTGTTGACGATCCTTACGCAGCGTGAAATAGTGAATATGAAGACGAAAATAAAGAAAGGTTTGGTTGTTAAACCATGACATCACCATCGGAATCTGAAAATCCGTCTAAGTCTGAAACGGGGTTTTGGGGCAGTATCAAGAAAATCTTCACCCGCTCAAATATTGATTATGAGCTTAAAGAAAGTCTCGAGGAAGTTATCGAGGAGTTAGAAGCGGACCAAGGTACGCTCGGTGAAGAAGAACGTTCTATCATTATGAATACCCTGTCTTTCGGTGACCTTCGGGTTGACGATGCGATGGTGCCGCGCGCTGATATTGTTGCGATCGAAGAAAATGATACCTTTGATCAACTGATGAATATTTTCGTTGATGCCAGCACTTCCAGACTTCCGGTTTATAGGGAAACGTTGGATGAAGTGATCGCCATGGTTCATATTAAGGATGCTTTTCGGGCCTATGCCAAAAACCGTGATAGCGAAAAATTCCCTACTGTAAAATCGATCCAACGACCAATACTTTTCGTTCCGCCCTCAATGAAGCTGATTGATCTGCTTACCAAAATGCAAAGCACCCATATACATATGGCGCTTGTGGTTGACGAATATGGTGGCACAGATGGGCTACTGACCATTGAAGATCTGGTCGAACAGATCGTCGGTGATATCGAAGATGAACATGACATAGTAGAAGGGGTGCTGATGCGAGAACTTGCTGATGGAAACTTACATGTTGATGCAAGACTTCCTATTGATGAATTAGAAGATCTATTGGGTATGGACTTTCTTAGCGATGATCAGGATGATGATGTTGATACCCTTGGCGGGCTTGTTTTTACCCTCGCGGGTCATATTCCGCAAAAAGGTGATATCGTTACCCATGAAAATGGTGTCAGGTTTGAAATTATCGAAGGGGACACCCGTCACATTAAATATATTCTGGTTCATAGAAAATAACCCGTATGAAAAAAGTCAGCATTACAATTGATACATTGAATGATTTCTTTGAGCGGACTTCTTATTTTAAGAAGAAAATAATGCTGCTTCTACTCGGGGCTTTTTCGACGCTTTCTTTTGCGCCATTTTATTTTTTCCCAAGCTATATTATCGCACTTTCAATATTGCTGATTATAATAATGAAAGCCCGCAAAGCATTTTCTGCTTTCAGTTACGGCTATAATTTTGGCGTCGGTCATTTTTTTGCCGGCCTTTACTGGATCGGCAACAGCTTTGCGGTTGAACCTGATGTGCCCGATTGGGCCGGATATCTGGCGGTCTTTGTCCTGTCTGCTTTGCTAGCACTATTTATAGGTCTGGTGACGGGACTGACGAAATATATTCATAAAAACCATACTTTAAAATCACATTCACTGAATATAGTTCTTAGTTTTACGGTAATCTGGTCTCTTGCCGAATGGTTGAGAGGAAATATATTTACCGGCTTTCCGTGGAACTTAAGCGGCTATATATGGGGTTTTTCCGATATTATGCTGCAATCGACAGCCTTGTGGGGCATTTACGGTCTTAGTGTCATTACAGTGTTTTTGTGTTTTATTCCGCTTCTTGCCCTTGATAAAAAATACCGGCTGATGGCACCAGCTTTAGGCATTATCATTATTTCATCTTTGTTTTATTATGGAAAAGGCCGCATTCCTGAAACACTGGAATATGTGGAAGATGTCAATATACGGGTCGTGCAAGCCAATGTTAAGCAGCAAGATAAATGGCCTTATGATAATTGGAGCAAAAATCTAATAGATTTAATGGAAATGAGTGAAGGCAAAGCTGATAATGCAACTACTCATATTATCTGGCCCGAAACATCCGTGATCTATTCATTATCCGAAGAACCGTTCAGGCGACAACTCATATCGCAAATTCTAGAGCCCGGCGGAACCGTAATTACCGGTTTTCCCAGAAGACAGCGTGATCCGGACAGAACCCGAATATTCAATTCTGCTATCGTTATTGACGACAGTGGGGAAATAAAGGGAACTTATGATAAAAGTCATCTTGTTCCTTTTGGCGAATATATTCCTGATTTTATAAGGGCAATAATTATACCTCTTGGCTTTGGGGAATTATTTACCGGCGGTCAGGATTTTGTGCCGGGTGAGGGCCTGAAAAATTTTAACATCGAAGGCCTTCCTCCTGTTGGTCTTCTTATTTGTTATGAAGTGATCTTCCCGGGCCAGGTTGTTGATCCAGAAAACAGACCGGATTGGCTGCTCAATTTAACTAATGATGCATGGTACGGCGATAGTACCGGACCGCGCCAACATTTACTGCAAACTCGCGTTCGTGCTATCGAAGAGGGACTACCATTAGTCCGTTCAGCAGGAACTGGAATTTCGGCCATTATTGATCCTTACGGTAGAATATTACATAAGCTTTCCCTACATGAGCGAGGCGTGATAAATAGCGAGCTTCCGCGAAAAATTTCAACTGCAACAGAATACTCATACTACAAAGAGTGGCTTTTTGCTTGCATTAATGCTATACTGATAATCGCAAATATTGTGATAGCAATAAGATTTGCATCGTTAAGAAGATAACGCTTGACGTTAAATGCCATCACCACTAAACAATAGCCATACTTTTGGGAGGTCGGTCTTAATAAAGTAGGGTCGAAAAGTATTCTGTATACATTAGAATTAACAAGGTACTTTTTAAAATGAGCATGATCAAAAAATCATCACCAGATCCAGTAGATATTCACGTAGGAGCAAGAGTGCGCCTAAGAAGAACTTTGCTTGGAATGTCACAAGAAAAATTGGGGAAAGCACTTGGGTTAACTTTTCAGCAGGTTCAAAAATATGAACGTGGTGCAAACAGAATAGGCTCAAGCCGTCTGTTCCAACTATCAAGAATTCTTGATGTTCCTGTATCATTTTTCTTTGATGAAATGGCACCTGAAACCACCCGTAAAGCGGACGGAATGGCTGAAGGAAATAAGCAAGTCTTTGAGATTGATAAACTTTCTCGCCGCGAAACACTCGAACTTGTTCGCGCTTACTATAAAATTACTGACCCTGCCGTTCGAAAGAAAATCTTCGAAATGGTCAAAGCGGTTGGTAACTCCGCGATTGGATCAAATGGTAAAAAATAATCTCCCAGATTATTTAATGCTAAACAATTTTAAAAACATGTTTTATCAGTATATGGTAAAGCATGTTTTTTTATGGGATGATGAATGTTTGAAGTTGATGTGATTTATAAAATCTGCCCCAAGGATGAGTGGGAGAATGCGGGTAACTTGGGAGTTTACAAAGGCTCACAAGATGACCTCAGAGACGGTTTTATACATTTTTCAAGTTTTGATCAGGTGCTTGGCACTCTGGATAAACATTTTGTTGGCCAGAAAGATTTACTGCTGTTAAAAGTTAGTATGGAACAGCTCGACCCTGCCCAGCTTAAATGGGAGACCTCACGAAATGATGAGAAATTCCCGCATCTATATGGCGATTTAAATCTGGATGCTGTGATTAATGTGGTGGAGATTGCAGATGAGAGGTAACGCGGGGATAATCAATGAGCTTATATAATCTGACAAAACCGTTTCTATTTTTGCTTTCGCCTGAGAAGGCTCACTCGTTAGCCATTCTGGCGCTGAAATATGGATTTCTTCCTGAAGGGGCTGCGCAAAATTCAACAATTCTTTCGCAAAATTTATGGGATCTACATTTTCCAAATCCAGTTGGTCTTGCGGCAGGGTTTGATAAAAATGCTGAAGTTTATCAGGCTATGCTCGGGCAGGGGTTTGGTTTTGTTGAAACGGGAACCGTTACGCCACTAGAGCAAGCGGGTAATGAAAAGCCGCGCATATTTCGCCTAACCGAAGATCAAGCCGTGATAAACAGGCTCGGCTTTAACAATCGCGGGCTTGATTATTATGTCGAACAGCTCAAAAAAAGAGACATTCTTGACGGTATTGTCGGTGCTAATATCGGCGCCAATAAATTAAGTGATGATCCGATAAATGATTATGTTATTGGCTTAAAAAGCGTGCTCGGTCTGGCCGGTTATTTTACCGTCAATATTTCCTCACCCAACACACCGGGCCTTCGGGCGCTGCAGGGCAGGGAAGCACTAGACGAGCTTCTGGGGAAACTGAAAGATGTTCGTGAAAATGCCAACCTAGATAAGAAGCCGCCGCTAATCTTAAAAATAGCACCGGATTTGGACCAAGGCGAATGTGAAGACATTGCAGAGATCATATTAAAACACCAAATGGATGGTTTAATTGTCAGCAATACAACATTATCGCGTGATGGTTTAACATCTTCAAATAAAAATGAAACGGGAGGTCTCAGCGGCAGACCGCTCTTTGAATTATCAACCAAAATATTATCAAAAATGTATAAACTAACCAAGGGGCAGATACCACTGATCGGCGCAGGCGGTGTTGGTAGTGGCCTTCAGGCTTATGAAAAAATTCGTGCTGGCGCATCGCTGGTGCAGTTATATTCTGCTCTGGTTTATCATGGACCGGGGCTCGTAAGGCAGATCAACGCAGAACTTGAAGAGCTTCTTAAAAAGGATGGCTTCAACAATGTTACCGACGCCATTGGTATTGATCACCGCAATAGCTAGCATATATCTACAGTTCCCCAATTAATGTTTCTTAAGGATATTTTATGACCGTAACCATTTATCACAATCCGCGCTGCAGCAAATCCCGTCAGACTTTGGCGCTACTGGAAGAAAATGGCATTAATCCTACTGTTAGAGAATATTTGAATGACGTTCCATCAGCTGAAGAAATCGCTGAAATTTTGAATATGCTTGCTATGGAACCAAGGGATCTAATGCGTAAGAAAGAAGCTGAATATAAAGAAAATAATCTTGATAATGCTTCGTTAAATAATGATGACCTTATCGCCGCGATGATGCAGTTTCCAAAATTAATTGAAAGACCAATTGTTATAAAAGGATCAAAAGCTGCCATCGGCAGGCCCCCTGAATCGGTGTTGGCAATATTATGATCCTTATAGTCTGATCTGGCATTAATTAATTTTTTGTTGATCTGCATCAAGGAAATGCCTTAATTTAAAACATAAGATTAATTACAAAATAGGGAAGTCCGTTTTTAAACAATAAAAAAAGCAGAAATATATAGTATAATTTTTGAAGCGTTCCCGCCCTTGGATTAAGTGACTCAGTGGATCATAGCGCATTTGCAGCATCAGATAAGCTCGCACAATGCAATATCCACTTGACCTGTTAAATGAGGCTATTGCATGAAGAAAATTGACCCACAAATGACACCCGTAGCGGATCTTACCCGTGATGATCAGGGTACAGGACCCATAAGAACCAGAATTCCGGTCTATGTAGATCTACTTCCCCCTTGTAATAACGCCTGTCCCGCGGGTGAAGATATTCAGCAGTGGCTCGCGCTGTCCCAGGACGGCGAATATGAAGCCGCCTGGCAATGCTTAATCGCCGATAATCCCATGCCGGCCATTCATGGCCGCGTTTGTTATCACCCGTGCGAAGATAGCTGCAACCGGGATTTTATTGATAGTGCCGTTTCCATTCATGCGGTCGAACGTTTTCTGGGCGATATGGCACTTGAAAAAGGCTGGAAACCGAAGATAATAGGCGAGCCAAGTGGTAAAAAAATTCTCATTGTTGGTGCTGGCCCTAGCGGCCTTTCGGCCGCTTATCACTTAACGCGACTTGGCCACAAAGTTGATATTCAAGAGGCAGGACCTATAGCTGGCGGCATGCTTCATTTTGGTATCCCGGCCTACCGTCTACCGCGTGCAGAACTGAATGCGGAAATTAAGCGCATTACTGACATGGGCGTAAAAATTACCCTAAATAAAAAAGTCGAAGACGTGGTTAAAGAAAAGGCCGATGGAAAATATGACGCCGTGTTTGTCGCCGTTGGTGCCCATATCAGTAATAAAGTTGATATCCCGCAGCGCGATGCCGGTAAGGTTCTTGATGCTGTTTCCTACCTTCGGGATGTGGAGACGGGAAATGCACCGAAAATAGGCCGAAGAGTGGCTATTTACGGCGGCGGTAATACGGCAATGGATGTGTCGCGAACGGCAAAGAGAATGGGAGCGGAAGAAGTATTGATCATTTACCGGCGTGACCGTGAAAATATGCCGGCCCATGATTTTGAAGCCACTGAAGCCCTTGAAGAAGGCGTGAAAATTAATTGGCTAAGAACGATCAAGGAAATTGATTCTACTAATTTTAAGGTAGAAGTGATGGAAATTGATGAAAACGGCAAGCCGCAGGCAACGGGGAAATTTGAGACATTAGAAGCGGATAATCTTATCCTTGCACTAGGCCAGAAAACAGAAACGGCTTTTTTGAAAAATATAGATGGAATTGAATTTTTATGGGACGGAACCGTCGAGGTTGGTCCCAATATGATGACTGGCTGCGAAGGAATATTTGCCGGTGGTGATATGGTGCCAAGTGAACGTACCGTAACGATCGCCGTTGGTCACGGCAAAAAAGCCGCCCGTTTCATTGATGGTTATCTACGTGATGACGCCTATGATCCGGCTGAAAAACACCCAGTGGTCGGTTATGAAAGACTACGAATGTGGTACCGCACACAAGCAGCGCAAAAATCACAGAAACAGCTTCCTGTTGCCGAACGGGCAAACTTTGATGAAATTACAGGGGGGCTGCCAGAGCCCGACGCGCTTTTTGAAGCCAGCCGCTGCCTTTCCTGCGGAAACTGTTTTGAATGTGATGGCTGCTATGGCTCCTGTCCGGAAGACGCAATTATAAAGCTCGGTCCCGGAAAGAAATATGAATATGATTATAATAAATGTACCGGATGCGCAGTTTGTTATGAGCAATGCCCCTGCCATGCCATTGAAATGGAAATGGAAAGTGAAAGTGAAAGTGTTTTAGAAGGGGCAAGTGTATGAGCAACCAGCCAAAAATAGTCGCCATAGACGGTAATGAGGCCGCGGTCCATATTGCTTACCGTGTCGTTGATCTTTGTTCGATCTTTCCCATCACCCCATCATCCGCCATGGCAGAAGAAGCCGATGTTTGGTCAAATGCTAAGGTGAAGAATATCTGGGGGCAGGTGCCTGATGTTATAGAAATGCAAAGCGAGGGTGGCGCCGCTGGTATGGCCCACGGTGCGCTTCAAACCGGATCACTTGCCACCACATTTACATCATCGCAAGGGCTGCTCTTGATGCTGCCCAATATGTATAAAATTGCCGGTGAACTTACAGCAACAGTGTTTCATGTGGCGGCAAGGTCGCTCGCGACACAGGGACTGTCTATTTTTGGTGATCATCAGGATGTGATGTCGGCCCGCATGACCGGCTTTGCCATGTTAAACGCTGCTTGCGTTCAGGAATGCCATGATATGGCGCTTATCACCCATGCGGTTACTTTAAGATCACGTGTGCCATTTATGCATTTCTTCGATGGCTTTAGAACATCTCATGAAATTGGTAAAATCAGCATCGTGCCGGACAGTGTCATTCGTGAAATGATCGATGAAGAACTGGTTCATGCTCATAGAAACCGTGGCCTTAACCCGGATAATCCGTTTATTCGCGGAACGGCGCAAAATCCGGATGTATATTTTCAGGGACGCGAAAGCGCCAACCAGTTTTACGATAAGGTTCCTGACATGGTTCAGGAAACAATGGACCAGTTCGCGCAGCTTACCGGCCGTCAATATCAACTGTTTGACTATTACGGCGCAAAAGATGCGGAGCGTGTGATTGTTATAATTGGTTCCGGTGCCGAAACGGTTAGTGAAACCGTTAAGGAGCTTCGTGCTTCTGACGAATCCGTTGGACTATTGCAAGTGCGTCTTTACCGGCCGTTTTCCGTTGATCATATTGCCAAGGTACTACCGAAAACCGTTAAATCAATTGCCGTTCTTGATCGGACAAAAGAAATTGGTGCGCGCGGCGAGCCGCTTTATCTTGATATGGTTGAAGCATTGATGTCGCTTTATAATAAAGGCGACCTTCCCAATATGCCGAAGGTAATTGGTGGTCGCTACGGATTATCATCAAAAGAATTTACCCCGGCGATGGTAAAGGCTGTTTTTGATGAGCTTAAAAAACCTAAGCCAAAAAATCATTTCACGCTCGGTATTAATGATGACGTTACCCATACCAGCCTTGACTATGATCCAAGCTGGGATATTGAAAAAGAGGATGTGACACGGGCAATATTTTATGGCCTTGGGTCTGACGGAACGGTTGGTGCTAATAAAAACACCATTAAAATCATCGGTGAAAATACCGACCTCTATGCCCAGGGCTATTTTGTCTATGACAGTAATAAATCTGGCTCGCAGACTATTTCTCATCTTCGGTTTGGTCCCAATCCCATTAAAGCGCCTTATCTGATCAGCTCGGCCAATTTTGTAGCCTGCCATAAAACAACATTTGTTGAAAAAATGGATGTGCTTAGATTTGCCACTGATAATGCAACATTCCTGCTTAATACTGAAACCCCGGCGGATGAGGTTTGGGACGGCCTGCCTGAGCCGATCCAGCAGCAGATTATTGATAAAAATATCACCCTTCATGTGATTGATGCCTCCAAAGTTGCCCGTGAAGTGGGTATGGGACGGCGCATTAATACAATTATGCAAACCTGTTTCTTTGCCCTTAGCGGTGTGCTTCCACGCGACGCTGCTATATCGCAAATTAAAAGCGCCATTGAAAAATCCTATTCTAAAAAGGGTGAAGCGGTGGTTGCTAAAAACTTTGAAGCGGTTGATGCAGCCCTTGATCACCTTCATGAAGTTGAAATACCTGAAGCGGCCTCAAGCGGTGTTGAATTCTTACCAGTGGTTAACATAAAAGCGCCTGATTTTGTTAAGCAGGTAACCGCGCCAATGATGAATGGTGACGGTGATGATCTTCCGGTCAGTATGCTCCCCGTAGATGGAACTTACCCAACCGGTACGGCCGCATGGGGCAAACGCAATGTCACAGACGAAATTCCGATCTGGGAAGAAGATGTCTGTATCCAGTGCGGAAATTGCGTTTTTGTCTGTCCCCATAGTGCAATCAGATCGAAATTTTATCACCAGTCTTATTTAGACGACGCGCCCGAAACCTTTAAATCGGCAAAAGTAAGCGCCCGCGGTTTTCCCGAAGCGAAATATACCATTCAGGTCTATGCCGAGGACTGCACCGGCTGTCATATGTGTGTTGAGGCTTGCCCCGCTTTCAAATGGCCGGAAAAAATTACAAAAGCGATCAATATGCTCCCTAAAGGCCCGGTTTTTGAGGACGAAAAAGTAAATCTGGACTTTTTTGATGGGCTTCCCATCAACGACCGCGCGGAAATTGATTATTCTTCCGTGCGCGGCGCACAGTTCCTTGAACCGCTGTTTGAATTTTCCGGTGCCTGTCCGGGCTGCGGTGAAACGCCTTATGTGAAACTTCTTTCCCAATTATTCGGGCCACGGTTACTGGTCGCAAACGCCACCGGCTGCTCGTCCATTTATAGCGGGAACCTGCCGACTACGCCGTGGACTAAAAACGCCGAAGGGCGCGGTCCGGCCTGGTCAAATTCACTGTTTGAAGATAACGCAGAATTTGGCCTTGGTATGCGGGTCAGCGCCGATAAACATCTGGAAATTGCCAAAGATCTTCTTGATGATATGCGCGGTGATATTGATAATGAACTTGTCGATGATGTGATTAACTGCGAACAGCAAATTGGCGCAGAAATTGAAGCCCAGCTTGACCGAGTACACACATTAAAAGAGAGGCTTGGTACATTACTTACACCTAAAGCTAAAGACCTGCTGACGGTTGTTGATCATCTGGTTCGCCGTAGCGTGTGGTTGGTTGGTGGTGATGGCTGGGCTTATGATATTGGCTCAGCGGGGCTTGATCATGTGCTGGCGAGTGGGCGCAATGTTAATGTGCTGGTGATGGATACGGAAGTTTATTCAAATACTGGCGGGCAAATGTCCAAAGCGACGCCAATGGCGGCAACGGCGAAATTCGCCGCTGGCGGTAAAACGGTCGGTAAAAAAGACATCGCCCTGCAGGCTTTATCTTACGGTAACGTTTATGTGGCGCGAATTGCCATGGGCGCAAACCCGCAGCAGACCTTGCAGGCTTTCCGGGAAGCCGAACAGCATAAAGGACCGTCATTGATCCTCGCTTATTCCCACTGTATTGCTCACGGTTATGATATGCGCGACGGGCTTACTCAACAGGACCTTGCTGTGGCCAGTGGTTATTGGCCGCTGATACGCTTTAATCCTGAACTGCGTCAGGTTGGCATCAACCCGTTTGTGCTTGATAGCCCACGACCGAAGATTGATTTTAAGGAATATGCCTATAACGAAATGCGCTATAAAAACCTTGAAAAATCCAATCCGAAAGTTGCCGCAGAACTTATGAGTATGGCCCAGCAATCGCTTAATTTAAAATGGGATACCTACGAAAAACTAGCCATGCAGCCTGCATCGCAGTTTGAACCGATTTTTTAGGTAGGGGATTTAAACAAAGCGTTCCGGGCGGTAAGGGGTTAGAACTCCTTCGCGGCTATCTCCGATTATTTCCTTTGCCACCAACTGCCCGACGATCGGGGCTAGGGTTATGCCTGAATGCATGACGGCGCTGTAGATGCTTGATGATCCAGGGATATAGCCGATGATCGGCATGCCGTCTACGGGTTTTGGTCTAAAACCCAGTGTCAGCCGGTTTGGTGTTGCGTCTTTGGCGGCGGGGAATTTAGTGGCGATGACATCTATAATGCGCTGCGTATGCATATCTTCAATGGCTTTTGAGGGAAAGTTTATCGCCTTTTCCTTGATCAGTTTATGAGAAAGAGTTTCCGGGGGCTCTTCACTATCGGCACCAACAATGCGGCCATCGGCGAACTGTTTAAAATGCGCGCCCGGTGAATAAACGACTTTTTTTGTTGTAAATTTAACAGGCGATGTATGGGCCAATATTCCCGGCGCATGAATGAGTTTTGTCTCATAACCAACCTTTGATGTTAAGTCCGGTGTATCAACACCAGCAGCAATCACCAGCCTGTCCAGCGCCACATCACCTGTGTTGGTTTTAACACCCTTCAATTGATCACCGTTCATGATCAGGCCTTCTACTGAGCACGGCATCTTGAGCTCGCTGCCAAGCGCCTTTGCCCGGGCGATTAATTTATGGGTGACAGAAACCGGGTCAAGATGTCCGTCAAGGTCTGAAAAGGCGGCGACGCCAATATTTTCCGGGCTAAATTCGCCAGCAATAGCGCCAAATTCTTGGCGGGAAAGGTTTTTCAAGGGATAGCCGGTGTCTTTAAGGATATCGACGCTTCTTTGCAATCGATCGGCAGCCGGGCCGTCAGGTTGCCATCTTAAAGCACCGCCCCATAATATGCCAAGGCCAAGTTCACGGTCCAGCTCGCGCCATCCTGCCATGCTGGAAAGGCGAATTTTGCGGTAATGCTCATCTAAGCTTGATGCATTTATCCATGCGAAACTATTCATAGTCGCACCGGCAGCAATGGCTGTTTTTTCGAACAAGGTTACTTTGGCACCTGCTGCGGACAGATGCATTGCAATCGACGCACCGACTATGCCGCCGCCGACCACGCCAACGTGCAGTTTTGATTGGCCAAACGCGAAAACAGACGATGCTGCAAGGCTTCCAAGTCCTGCGACTACGGTACGTCTTTTGACATTATTCATAATTTTATATCTTCCAGTGAACACTGATTTTCATAACCGTCCCGCTTGACAAAACGTCCTGAGAAATTACCGGTATGCTCACCGTTTTTAAGGGCCTGTACACCGTTAACGAAGACATGCTTCATTCCCACAGCATATTGGTGCGGCTCTTCGAACGTCGCCACATCGGCAATTTCGCTCGCATCAAAAATAGCAAGATCTGCATAATATCCCGTCGCGATAACACCGCGGTCTTTCAGTTTTAAGTTGCTCGCCGGCAGTGAAGACATACGGCGGACCGCATCGCTTAAGGTCAGCACCTTTTCATCACGGACATATTTGCCAAGCACACGGGAAAAATTTCCGTAGGCACGCGGGTGAGTGCTGGTGTTTAAGAATAGACCCTCAGGAGCCTGTGCGCCTGCGTCCGATCCAAAACTGACCCATGGAAGGGCAAGTTTTTTCTTGATGTTTTCCTCACTCATCATGAAATATATTGTGCCGACCCTGCTGTTATCTTCAATCACTAAATCCATAGCGGTATCTTCCGGTGAAGTGCCGCGCATTTCAGAAATTTCCAAAAGTGTCTTGCCGATAAGATGGCGAAGTTCAGGGTTTTTAAAACCGACCGTAATGACATTTTCATAGCCTGAACCTGAGCCTAGATTTTCCCATTCGCTATTTGGATCGCGCATTTCGCCGAGCGCTTTGGCGCGAAGTTCAGGATTCTGCATATTAGCCGTCCAGCCATTGATGCCGCCTTCTTGTATCCAGGGCGGTATCATGGCATCTAGTCCGGTTGCTCCGGCGGTATAGCTATACATATCGGCAGTAATTTTAAGGCCGTCGGCTCTGGCTTGTTCAATTCTTTCAATGATCGGGTCCATTTTGTCCCAATTATCTTTGCCGGCGGCTTTAAGGTGATAAATTTCTGCCGGGATATCGGCTTCGCGGGCGATGGTGATAAGTTCGTCAATCGCTTCATCGACAAGGTTTCCTTCACTGCGCAGGTGAGAAATATAAGAACCGCCACAAACACTCGCCGCTTTATTCAGCGCAACAAGTTCATTGGTATCTGAATATGACGCCGGTGCGTATATAAGTGATGACCCAACCCCGAGCGCCCCTTCATTCATGGCATCAATCACTAGCTGCTGCATGCGAACAAGTTCTTCTTCGGTTGGCAAGCGGTTTTCATAACCTATTTCATTTATTCGTGCCGTTGTTGCACCAATGAATGAGGCTATATTGGGAGAAATTCCTTTGTCTTCCATAAAGGACAAATAATCCCCGAGGGTTGTCCAGCTAATATCAAATTTAATATCGCCTTGTTGTTCGGTTTGAGCCTGCCTCATTTGCTCATTCAAAGGGCCCATCGATGTGCCTTCACCGAATATTTCCATTGTCACGCCTTGTTTGAGTTCGCTCATGCCGCGTGGATCGTGGATCAGGTTGCGCATACTATGGCTTAACATATTGACAAAACCGGGAGAAACCACAAGCCCGCTTGCATCAATTTCTTCCGTGCCTGTTGCTGTGCCAAGATCACCAACCGCGACAATCCGGTCGCCGTTAATGGCCACATCACCAATCACACCGGCACTACCAAGTCCGTCATGAATGGTGCCGCCGCGAATGATTTTATCGTAAGAAACAGTTTCTACCGGTAGCTGTTCTTCAGAACATGCTGCGATTGAAATGATAATGAGGGCCGCAATGAATATGTTTTTCATAGTATAATTCCTCTTTTATTTTTTGTCATTTCCCATAAGGCAGATCATAAAGGCAATTGTTGTACCGATGCATAATTGCCAGGTGAAGGCTATTCCCTTTAGGAAGTCGGGAAGTCCAATAATTTCGATAATATAGCTTTGTTGGGCAAGAGTTACAAGAAATCCGATCACCAGTGCCGCAATGACCGACACTGTCGATCCGCGATTTGTAAAAATGGCAGTGAAATAAACGCCCAGCAGACCCGAATAAGCAAAGACCATCACAGAAAGAACAAAATCAAGTAGGGGAAGCCCCGAATAGCGCTGCCAATAAAAACATAAAACAGACATTGCAAAAAGACCTATGCCAACAAGGCCCATGCTTATCTGTCCGGCGAAGACAAAATGTTTTTCGCTCTTGTTTGAATTTCTCATTACCCACGGGCGGTAAAAATCTTGCACGATCACCGATGACATGGAATTTAGGCCGGAATTAATGGTCGAAACTGCGGCGGCAATCACGCCAACGGTAACTAGTCCTTTAAGTCCGGACGGTAGTTCATTTAAAATGTAATACATAAAGATGGTTATTTTTTCGCCGCTAAATTCCTGCGCGGCAAGGCCTGCCTGCCCGCCGCCCATCAAGTCGGGACGGTCATAATAAATATAAAGAAGCTCACCAATGGATATAAATAGCCAAATTAGGGGAATGCCGATTAATGTCGCTAGGATAATCGCCTTCGCACCTTGCTCATCACCTTTACAGGTCAGTAGACGCTGCGTGATATCCTGATCAAGGCCGAAGCTCGCTATATAAAGCAGGATCATACCGCTGAATATTGAAATCATCGCGTAGGGGTCATAAAAATTCATATCAAAATTAAACAGCAAAAGTTTATTTTGCCCGTCCGGGGTCTCTGCCAGCTCTGATAAGGTCTCGCTTAAAGTGAGCGGGATTGCGTCTATCAGGAAATAGAGTACGACAATGGCCGAAAATGTGTAAATAATAAACTGCATCAAATCGCTCCATAATATGGAACGGATGCCACCAAGAAAGGTCACTGAAAAACCAAGTATAACGAGAATTATCGCCGCTGAGATAATATTGCCAGCTTCAATGTTGGAATATAAAATCATCGATACGGCTATCGCGGCCAAATAAAGTCGCGATCCACCGGCAAAAAATCTTCCGATAACATACATTGCCCCAGCCGCGCGCATTGCTCCGCTTCCGTAACGATTTCCCAATAACTCATAAACAGTTGTCGCCCTCAGGGCGTAATATCTGGGCACAAGAATTTTTGCGACAAATAATGATCCAAGAAGGGCACCAATATTAACCGCTAAATAGGTGAAGTCGCCGCGGTAGCCCTGATCCGGCCCGCCAAGAAACGTAGCAGCAGACTGGGTTGTGGCAATAACTGATATGGCGACCACAAAATAAGGCATGCTATTGCCACCAAGGAAATAATCCTTGGCATTCGCAGATTTGCGCATAGCAAAGAACCAACCCATACCAAACAGCATCAGTAGATATCCTGCAACGATTACCCAGTCTAAAGTTGAAAATGCTCCCGCCATTAAGTGGCCCTTATTATTATAGTTTTTAATTATTATAATAATTTATACGCATAAAGTTAGCCCATGACAATGAGCGATAAATATTGATGTCTCTATGGTTCGGTGAAGGGCTTACTTACTTGGTGAAATGGATATAGTATCCGTTTCCAATTATTTTGGAATCAAGTTAAAAGCTACAATTGTTCGTGGCACTTGAGTGTCACTCGGCGTAACTTGATGCAGTAACCAAGAGGGGAATATGATAATGTTACCCTCTTCTACCTCGGGTGTCGTGACGGACCCAGAATTGGATAGGTCATTCGGGTCAAGGTAAGGGCGAAACATTGTCGTGCCCCAATGAACTTCTGGGTCGAACTCTGCATATAACACACAGCTAAAGCCGACAGTCTGATGTTGGTGGGCGGTAAAGCCGGCTTGATTGATATATTGCTGGGCCCATATATCCTGAAGCTTGGTATGGGTATCTTTAAGGAGAGGTCTGATATTAGGCTCTATAAACTCATCCCAAATAGTCTCACGCCAGGGCTGAGCTTGCCCATAATCGGTATAGAAACCATCTCTGGGCCGATATGCCGGGTCTTTCGTATTCTTTATTGTCTCTAAGAGGTAGTTCTTATACTTACCCCATTCATCGGTTTTTATAATATACACAACGGTCGGAAAAAGTTTTAGGGCGATAGCTTCCATTTTATTCACTCAAGATATTTTTGTGTTATAGAGATTTTTAAAGTGTTTTATTTTCTAAAAAGTTCATCAATCAAAAGTAAATATAGATAGATTAAACCTGCTGTCAAGATTACTTGGTTTGCCGCTGTAAAAGGCGTGATGAAACGAGTTCAGAATATTGAGACGCTCGAGATTCATTGCTAGAAGGCGAATCAAAATAAGATTAAGTAAAACTATACGGCCACACTGCGGTTTTGCATGGAACGTATTTACACTGTTTGTAAGGGAGCTGTAATTGGAAAAGTGGTGCCCCCACACAGACTCGAACTGCGGACCTATTGATTACAAATCAATTGCTCTACCAACTGAGCTATAGGGGCATCTTAGAAGTGCTATCACCAACGTCTAGTGAAAGTAGGCGCAAACTAGTGTTGTTTTATTTCAAAATCAAGCGTTATTTTCGGCAAAATTGCTTTTATTAAAATTATGTTGAGAAAACATATAATGCCACGGCGGCGGCGTTTGATACATTTAAGCTTTCTACCGTGCGGCTGATAGGGAGTTTAACAAGGCCGTCGCAGTGATCTGCTGTGCCTTTTCTAATGCCTTTTCCCTCTGCACCAAGCACAAGGGCAATATTATCGCCGTAATCAGCTTCGCTGATATCCGTTTTGGCATATCCATCAAGCCCAACACGCCAGAAACCCATCTCGGCAAGTTGGTCGAGTGCGCGGCTCAGGTTGGTGACGCGAACCCAGGGGAGTGCTTCCAGAGCGCCGGACGCTGATTTGGCTAAGGCGCCTGATTCTGGCGGCGCATGTCTATCAGTAGAGACGATTGCTTTTGCACCAAAGGCTGCAGCACTTCTAATAATCGCTCCTACATTATGAGGGTCTGTTACCTGATCCAAAATAAGAACGAGATTTTTTTGATCTGGCAAAATAACACAGACGTCATCGAGATGTTCATCGGGTAGTGGGGCCGTAAGAAGGGCGATGCCCTGATGAACAGAATCGTTAGGAAGATTTTTTTCAAATATTTCAATAGCGACAATTTCAGGGTTTAATGCACGGTGCTGAAGATGAATTTCAGTGAGTGCAGCCTGATATTGATCATGGCTTCTTTTGGTAACCATCAGGCGTTTAATCTTGCGCATGGGGTTTTCAAGCGCGGCGAGTACGGCATGTTTTCCGTAAAGCCATAACTCATTACTGGATGCTTTACTTTGTTCCTTGAATGCGGGTTTTTGTCCGGCATTGTTAGACGGTTTTTTTGGCCTGTTTTTTTGGGCCGATTTTCTGTTTTTATTTTTGCTCATATTCAGTGCTATAAGCTACTCTTGTCTTACGCGCAACCGCTTTAATTCGTTATGTTTTTATGGTTTTTTTATAACTTTATTTAAATGGATGCAATTTTAGTGAAAAATTCCATTGACATCGTGTGATAAATGTCCATATTGCGGCTTCAAGTTACCAACGTATGTTGGCGACTTAAGCCCTGTTTTGGAGGGGTGGCCGAGTGGTTAAAGGCATCAGACTGTAAATCTGACCGCATAGCGTACACAGGTTCGAATCCTGTCCCCTCCACCATTTTTCTAGACTTTGATAATATGCAAAGTCAGAAATGGATTTATAAACAGGCTGGAGTGGAGCTCTGTGCGGGCGTAGCATAATGGTAATGCAGCAGCCTTCCAAGCTGAATACGAGGGTTCGATTCCCTTCGCCCGCTCCAAAATTTTAATGCGGTGGATGTGCGATGATGCCATACACTGATGTGTTTAATTAAGGGTATATAGATTTAAAATCCCTTTAATAGAAGAACTTAGGTAGAAGAAAATGGCTAAAGAAAAATTTGAACGCAATAAGCCGCATTGTAACGTAGGAACAATCGGCCACGTTGACCATGGTAAGACTACTCTTACTGCGGCGATTACAAAAGTACTTGCTGAAGCAAGTGGTAAAGGTGAAGCGGTTGATTTCGCAAACATCGACAAAGCTCCTGAAGAGCGTGAGCGCGGCATCACAATTTCAACGGCACACGTTGAATATGAAACAGATGCGCGTCACTATGCACACGTTGATTGTCCTGGACATGCTGATTATGTGAAAAACATGATCACTGGTGCAGCGCAAATGGATGGTGCTATTTTGGTTGTTAACGCAGCTGACGGTCCAATGCCACAAACACGTGAGCATATCCTTCTTGCTCGTCAAGTTGGTGTTCCGGCGCTTGTTGTTTACTTGAACAAAGTTGATCAGGTTGATGATGAAGAGCTACTTGAGCTTGTTGAAATGGAAATTCGCGAACTTCTTAGCGATTATGAATTCCCTGGTGATGATATTCCAATTATTGCTGGTTCAGCTCTTGCTGCGATGGAAAGTCGCGACGATGACATTGGTAAAGAAAGCATTCTTAAACTGATGGCTGCTGTTGATGAGTATATCCCACAGCCTGAACGTGCGATTGATGGTGCATTCCTTATGCCGATCGAAGACGTATTCTCAATTTCGGGTCGTGGTACAGTTGTTACGGGCCGTGTTGAACGTGGTGTTGTTAAGGTTGGCGAAGAAGTTGAAATCGTTGGTATTAAAGATACAAAGAAAACAACAGTTACTGGTGTTGAAATGTTCCGCAAGCTTCTTGATACTGGTGAAGCTGGTGATAACATTGGTGCTCTTATTCGCGGTATTGACCGTGAAGAAGTTGAGCGTGGACAGGTTCTTGCTCACGTTGGCTCAATCACACCGCATACTAAGTTTAAAGGCGAAGCTTACATTCTTACTAAGAATGAAGGCGGCCGTCATACACCATTCTTTACAAACTACCGTCCACAGTTTTACTTCCGTACGACTGATGTAACGGGTGTTGTATCGCTTGATGATGGTGTTGAAATGGTAATGCCTGGTGACAATGTTGCCATTAACGTTGAACTGATTAACCCGATTGCCATGGACGAAGGTCTTCGCTTTGCGATCCGCGAAGGCGGACGCACAGTTGGTGCCGGTGTTGTTGCAAAGATTATTGAATAGAATGTTTAGGTAAAACGGACCTTGAATATAGGTTCGTTTTACTTATTTGTAGGAGTGTAGCTCAGTTGGTAGAGCACCGGTCTCCAAAACCGGGTGTCGTGAGTTCGAGTCTCTCCACTCCTGCCAATTAAATAAGTGTGGATTCAAAATGAGTTTTAGAGTATTCATCTTTTGAATTCATAAAAAGATATGGAAGTTTAAATAATGGCAAAGACGAGCCCAGCAGAATTTGTACGTCAAGTTCGACAAGAAGTGTCAAAGGTCCATTGGCCAACACGTAAGGAAGCGATGATTACAACGATCATGGTGTTTATCATGGCATCGGTAATGTCGATCTTCTTTTTAGGTGTTGATAAGCTGTGGAACTTCCTTGTTGGATTTCTGCTTGGAATAGGAGCATAAATCATGGCCACAGCAGCAAAATGGTATATCGTTCAAGCCTATTCAGGTTACGAGAAAAAAGTCGCCGAAGCCATTAAGGCATCCGCCAACTTACACGGACTTGAAGCGTTAATAGAAGAAGTACTCGTTCCTGTAGAGGAAGTTGTCGAGATTAAAAAAGGCAAAAAAGTAACTTCCGAACATAAATTTTTCCCAGGTTACGTTCTGGCTAAAATGCTTATGACTGATGCGTCTTATCATCTGATTAAGAACACACCAAAAGTAAGTGGCTTTTTAGGAGCCAGTGGCAAGCCATTTCCGATCAGTGAAAAAGAAGTGCAGCAAATTCTTCATCAAGTTGAAGAGGGTGTTGACCGTAAGGTGCCTGCTATTAATTATGATTTGGGTGAAGAGGTCCGCGTTATTGACGGTCCGTTTAACTCTTTTATCGGTATTGTTGAAGGTGTTGATGTTGAGAAGATGCGCCTGAAAGTGTCTGTGTCGATCTTTGGTCGCGCTACCCCGGTAGAGCTTGAATATAATCAGGTAGAAAAAAACTAGCAATATTATGAATAGGCTGTTATAAGCCGCTTCTATGAGTCGCCTTGAAAGACTAAATCTTTTTTGGCGGCTTATCATTTGGGAGAAATCTTAAATGAATTAGGGCATTAGCCCTTAGTGTGTGGAAGGCCTGCCATAGCCGCACCACATCCCTTTAATCATTCAGGGGCGACCCTGAAAACTATTATTTTAAAAGGTATATAATGGCGAAGAAAATAGACGGTTATATAAAGCTGCAAGTGCCTGCGGGCATAGCTAACCCATCACCACCGATCGGACCGGCACTCGGTCAACGCGGTGTAAACATCATGGAATTCTGTAAAGCGTTTAATGCGAAAACTCAGGACTTGGAAAAGAATATGCCAATTCCGACAACGATCACTGTTTATGCTGATCGTAGTTTTACATTTATAACAAAAACGCCGCCAGCATCATTCCTGCTTAAAAAAGCAGCCAAAGTTAAAAAGGCTGCTAGTGAACCGGGCCGTGAAACTGTTGCATCAGTCTCAGCGTCGCAAGTTCAGGAAATAGCAGATATGAAAATGGTTGATCTTAATGCGAACACGAAAGAAGCTGCATTTTTAATCATCGCTGGTACTGCCCGTTCAATGGGTATCGAAGTTAAAGGATAAGATGATGGCAAAAATTTCTAAACGTAGAAAAGCAATGCTCGAAGGTCTTGACCTAAATGCTTCATATTCAATTGATGCGGCGGTTAAGATTTTAAAAGAGCGTTCAAAAGTTAAATTCGACGAAACTGTTGATGTAGCTATTGGCCTGGGTGTTGACCCGCGTCATGCTGATCAGATGGTCCGCGGTGTAATTGGACTTCCAAACGGAACTGGTAAAACGGTTCGTGTGGCTGTTTTTGCGCGCGGCGATAATGCTGAAAAAGCAAAAGCTGCCGGTGCTGAACTGGTTGGTGCAGAAGATCTTATGGAAATCATCCAAAAAGGTGAGATGAACTTTGATCGCTGTATTGCGACACCAGATATGATGGCCGTTGTTGGTCGTCTTGGTAAGGTTCTCGGCCCGCGCGGTCTTATGCCAAACCCGAAACTGGGTACGGTGACACAGGATGTTGAAGCGGCTGTTAAAGCGGCAAAAGGCGGACAGATTGAATACCGGGTTGAAAAAACCGGCATCATTCATGTTGGCGTAGGAAAAATAAGCTTTGATGAAGCGGCAATTGCTGAAAATGTGAAAACATTGGTAAAAGCCGTTGTAAAAGCTAAGCTGTCAGGCGTTAAGGGCACATATTTTAAAAATATGTCTTTGTCCTCAACAATGGGTGTTGGCTTAAAAATTGATACAGCATCAGCTGTAGCCGGCGAATAAGGCTGCTGATGAAAAAGAATTCCGTTAGATGTGTCTGACGGGAACTTGGGGCTTCGATGTTTATAGCGACGAAGTCCTGGCTTGTCCGAAACTGCAGGTGCTCGATCCATTATATGGTGACGGTTTAAGCGTAAGTTGGCCTGCATAGATGGGGTTGTGATTTATCACAGTTTCCGTGCCGAAATCCCTGGTGGATAGAAGCGACAGGCATTAGCGATAAGGTGTTTTACATCTTATCAAATTTAAACGGTAAAGATTAATTTATTGATCTTTGCAAATTGAAATCGGAGACGAGAATGGATCGTACTCAAAAAGAGGAAATGGTATCCTTTTTGAAAGGTGTTTTTGACACATCTGCTTCTATAGTTGTTGTTCGCAACTTGGGGCTTAATGTGTCTGAAATGTCTGATTTGCGCAATCAAATGCGTGAAGAGGGTGCTACTCTTAAGGTTACAAAAAACCGGCTCGCTCGTCTTGCTCTTGAAGGTACTAAAATAGAAGACCTTGGAGATCATCTGACAGGCACAACTGCACTGGGTTATTCCGAAGATGTTGTTGCGGCTGCCAAAGTTCTGGTAAAATACGCTAAAGGTAACGAGAAACTCGAAATCGTTGGCGGCACAATGGATGCTACTATTCTAGACGTGAATGGTATTAAATCCCTTGCGGCACTTCCTGGACTTGATGAACTTCGTGGAAAACTGGTTGGGCTATTACAAGCTCCAGCAGGAAAACTTGCAAGCATTACGCAAGCTCCTGCAGGGCAATTAGCTCGTGTATTTAGTGCTTATGGATCGCAAGGTTAAGCGACCTGGGTTTCAATTGAATTATTATATTTTGAATTAAGGAAAATAAAATGGCTGATCTTAATAAGATTGCTGATGAATTATCTGCATTAACAGTGATGGAAGCTGCTGAGCTTTCTAAACTACTAGAAGAAAAATGGGGCGTATCTGCTGCTGCTCCTGCTGCTGCTGCGGCTGCACCTGCTGCTGCTGGCGAAGTTGCTGAAGAGAAAAACGAATTTGATGTTGTTCTTACAGCTGCTGGCGAAAAGAAAATCAACGTGATTAAAGAAGTGCGTGCAATTACCGGTCTTGGACTTAAAGAGTCTAAAGAAATGGTAGAAGGCGCACCTAAGGTCGTTAAAGAAGGCGCACCTAAAGCTGAAGCTGAAGAACTTAAAGCTAAGCTTGAGGCCGCTGGTGCTTCTGTAGAACTTAAGTAAGTTCTAAAAGTTAAAGGGTGGTGTGTTGACTTTGTTTCCACACCACCTTTACCCTTTTATTAGGGAGAGTAGTATAAACAACTAATTGGATAGAAAATAATTTGTTAAAAAACAATAATATACCATTGATTTTAGAATTATTTTGACTAGTTTAAAGTGACCGTTTTCAGATACTTTTCTGAAGCGGTTTTGACGTATCTGATTTAGTGTTTATATGTAATATATTAAATTACTGCTAAGGCTTTGTTTCTTAATAGTAATTTACTTTGATCGAGAATATATTGGCGAGGATTGAACATGGCGACTTCTTATTCCAGTCGTAAAAAAGTTCGTAAGAATTTTGGACGCATCCGTGAAGTGGCAGAAATGCCTAATCTTATTAAGGTTCAAAAGAGCTCTTATGATCAGTTTTTACAAACAGATGTTGAGCGTGATGACCGTACTGATAATGGTTTACAGGGCGTATTTAAAAGCGTATTTCCAATAGCGGATTTTGCTGAAACGGCATCTCTGGAGTTTGTTTCATACGAACTTGAAAAACCGAAATATGATACGGATGAGTGTCAGCAGCGTGATATTACTTACGCCGCACCTCTACGTGTGACATTACGTTTGATTGTTTTTGAAATTGATGAAGAAACAGAAGCGCGCAGCGTGCTCGATATTAAAGAGCAAGACGTTTATATGGGCGATCTTCCTCTTATGACGGACCGTGGTACCTTTGTTGTTAATGGTACGGAACGCGTTATCGTATCGCAAATGCACCGTTCGCCTGGTGTATTCTTTGATCATGATAAAGGTAAAACACAGGCATCAGGAAAATTCCTATTTTCTGCCCGTGTCATTCCTTACCGTGGCTCATGGCTTGATTTTGAATTTGATGCAAAAGACATCATTCATGTTCGCTTTGACCGTCGCCGTAAAATGCCTGTGACGACACTTCTTTATGCACTCGGTCTTAGTTCTGAAAATATTCTTGATTATTACTATGATCGCCTTGCTTATAAAAAAGCAAAAGGTGGTTGGAGCGTTCCATTCGATATTGAAAGCTGGCGCGGCATTAAATCAACATTTGATCTTGTTGATGCAAAAAGTGGCGAAGTGATCGTTGAAGCGGGTAAGAAAATTACCCCGCGCCTCATTAAGAAAATTGAAAAAGAAGGCATTAAAAACCTTCTTCTTCCTGACGAAGATCTTATTAACCGTTTTGCGGCCGAAGATATGGTCAACGGCAAAACCGGTGAGATTTACATCGAAGCTGGTGAAGAAATTACTGCTGAGCACCTCGAAGTGTTTGCAGATGCCGGATATAAGAATATTGAGGTACTGAATATTGACCATCTTCGCATCGGGCCTTACCTACGTAACACGCTTATGGCAGATAAATGTCAAAACCGTGATATGGCGCTGTCTGAAATTTACCGCGTTATGCGTCCTGGTGAGCCACCAACACGTGAAACAGCAGAAGCTCTGTTTGAAGGCTTGTTCTTTGACGGTGAGCGATATGACCTTTCATCGGTTGGCCGTGTAAAAATGAACATGCGTCTTGATTTGGATTGTCCTGATGATCATAGAGTACTTCGTAAAGAAGATATCCTCGAAGTTCTTAGAACAATGATTGATCTTAAGGATGGTAAAGGCGTGGTTGATGATATTGACCATCTTGGTAACCGCCGTGTTCGTTCTGTTGGTGAATTGATGGAAAACCAGTACCGTATTGGTTTGCTTCGTATGGAACGTGCTATTCGTGAGCGGATGAGTAGTATTGATATTGATACTGTAATGCCACATGACCTAGTGAATGCAAAACCAGCTGTTGCAGCGGTTCGTGAGTTCTTCGGATCATCACAGCTTAGCCAGTTTATGGATCAAACAAATCCGCTTTCAGAAATTACACATAAGCGTCGTCTTTCAGCGCTTGGCCCTGGTGGACTAACCCGCGAGCGGGCTGGTTTTGAAGTGCGTGACGTGCATACAACCCATTATGGTCGTATTTGTCCGATTGAAACACCTGAGGGACCAAATATTGGTCTGATCAATTCACTTGCTACATATGCGAAAGTGAATAAATACGGTTTCATCGAAACACCTTACCGTAAAGTTGAAGGCGGCAAGATTACCGATGATGTTATTTATCTTTCAGCGATGGAAGAAGAAAAATATACTATCGCCCAGGCTAATACACCACTTACAGAGAAGGGTGATTTTGCCCATGATCTTGTGGATTGCCGTCAGGCTGGTGATCATGTGCTTAAAAAGCATAAAGACATTTCCCTTATGGACGTTTCACCGAAACAGGTTGTTTCTGTTGCGGCAGCGCTTATCCCATTCCTTGAGAATGATGATGCGAACCGCGCTCTTATGGGATCAAACATGCAACGTCAGGCCGTGCCACTACTAAGAGCGGAATCGCCGTTCGTTGGTACTGGAATGGAACGTGTTGTTGCCCGTGACAGTGGTGCTGCGGTTGTTGCAGCACGTGGCGGCGTTATCGATCAGGTTGATGCAATCCGTATCGTTATTCGCGTAACCGATAAAATCGATCACGATAGTTCCGGTGTTGATATTTATACGCTTTCTAAATTCCAGCGTTCAAACCAGAATACATGTATTAACCAGCGTCCGATTGTTAAAGTTGGTGATATTGTTCAAGAAGGTGATGTTCTTGCTGATGGTCCTTCAACGGATCTTGGTGAACTTGCTCTTGGTCGTAACGTACTCGTGGCCTTTATGCCATGGCATGGTTATAACTTCGAAGATAGTATCCTAATCTCAGAACGTATTGTTAAAGACGATGTGTTCACATCCATTCATATTGAAGAATTTGAAGTGATGGCTCGTGATACGAAGCTTGGGCCAGAAGACATCACACGCGATATTCCCAATGTTGGTGAAGAAGGTCTACGTAACCTTGATGAAGCTGGCATTGTTTATCTTGGTGCTGAAGTTCATCCTGGTGATATCCTTGTTGGTAAAATCACACCAAAAGGCGAAAGCCCGATGACACCGGAAGAAAAACTTCTTCGTGCTATCTTTGGTGAGAAAGCGGCTGATGTACGTGATACATCAATGCGTCTCCCACCTGGCGTTGCCGGTACGGTTGTTGAAGTACGTGTCTTTAATAGACATGGTATTGATAAAGACGAACGTGCCATCGCTATTGAGCGTGAAGAAATCGAACGTCTATCAAAAGACCGTGAAGATGAGCAAACCATTCTTGACCGCAGTATTTATGTGCGTCTTAGACCGCTTCTTGTGGGCCAAAAAGTTTTAAGTGGCACAAGTGAAGTTAGAAAAGGCACAAAAATTACTGAAGAAATTCTTGAAGAACTTGCAAATGGACTTTGGTGGCAGCTCGCTATTGATAATGCCAAGGTTATGGAAAAAGTCGATGCGCTTCATCAGCAGTTTGAAGATGCGCGCTCACAGCTCCATGCTCGTTTTGAAGAAAAAATTGAAAAACTTCAGCGTGGTGATGAACTACTGCCTGGTGTTCTTAAGATGGTTAAGGTTTTCGTTGCTGTTAAACGCAAGCTTCAGCCTGGTGATAAAATGGCCGGTCGTCATGGTAACAAAGGGGTTATTTCCCGCATCCTTCCACAAGAAGATATGCCTTACCTTGAAGACGGAACACCAGTTGATATCTGCTTGAACCCTCTTGGTGTGCCATCTCGTATGAACGTAGGACAAATTCTTGAAACTCACTTAGGGTGGGCGTCACGTGGTCTTGGTGTTCAAATATCGAATATGCTTGATGCACATGATGTGGCGGAAGCTGATAAAGCAAATAATCTGCGTGATAAATTTAAGAATGTTTATAGCGTTGATCAATATAAGTCAGAAATTACGCCACTTAATGACGAAGACCTTATCGGCATGTCTGATAATCTTCGTAATGGTATCCCAATGGCAACACCGGTATTTGATGGTGCCCACGAGCCGGATGTGGTGGATATGCTTAAAGAAGCAGACCTTGATGGATCTGGACAGGTTGATCTTTATGATGGCCTGACCGGTGACAAGTTTGACCGTAAAGTAACCGTTGGTTATATTTACATGCTTAAACTTCATCATCTTGTCGATGATAAGATCCATGCCCGTTCCATCGGACCATACTCACTCGTGACCCAGCAACCACTTGGCGGTAAAGCCCAGTTTGGTGGACAGCGCTTTGGTGAGATGGAAGTGTGGGCACTTCAGGCGTATGGTGCTGCTTATACACTACAAGAAATGCTTACCGTGAAATCGGATGATGTTAATGGCCGTACGAAAGTATACGAAAGTATCGTTCGCGGCGATGACAGCTTCGATGCTGGTATACCTGAATCATTTAATGTTCTCGTGAAGGAAATGAAATCCCTTTGCTTGAATGTTGAACTTACAAACCATAATAAATAGACCGTAACTGGATTAGGAGAATTGGCTATGGGCCAAGAAATCGTAAATTTCTTCAATGCAAATGCAAAACCAGAAACTTTTGATAACATCAAAATTCTGATTGCGAGTACAGAGCAGATCCGGTCATGGTCTTTTGGTGAGATCAAGAAACCGGAAACAATTAACTACCGTACATTTAAGCCTGAAAAAGATGGTCTTTTCTGTGCGCGTATTTTTGGACCTATCAAAGACTATGAATGTCTTTGCGGTAAATATAAGCGCATGAAGTACCGCGGCATCACATGTGAAAAATGTGGTGTTGAGGTTACTTTAAGTAAAGTGCGGCGTGACCGTATGGGCCATATTGAGCTAGCGGCTCCTGTGGCACATATCTGGTTCCTTAAATCACTTCCTAGTCGTATTGGCCTTATGCTTGATATGACTTTGAAAGATTTAGAGCGCGTTCTTTATTTTGAACAACATATCGTGACAGAGCCGGGTCTTACCAATCTTAAGATGAAGCAACTTCTTACTGAAGAAGAATATTCTCAAGCACAAGAAGAATACGGCGATGACAGTTTCTCTGCCGGTATTGGTGCTGAAGCGATTAAAGTACTTCTTGAGAATATCGATCTTGAGCAGGAAAAAGAAGATCTTCACCGTGAGCTTGCAGAAACGAAATCTGAACTTAAACCTAAGAAGATCGTAAAACGTCTTAAGATTATCGAAGGTTTCATTGAAAGTGACAACCGTCCTGAATGGATGATCCTTGAAGTTCTTCCGGTTATCCCGCCTGAGCTTCGCCCACTTGTTCCGCTGGATGGGGGTCGGTTTGCAACGTCTGATCTTAATGATCTTTATCGCCGCGTTATTAACCGTAATAACCGCCTTAAAAGACTTATGGAACTTCGTGCGCCTGATATTATTGTCCGCAACGAAAAACGTATGCTGCAAGAATCTGTTGATGCGTTATTTGATAACGGTCGTCGCGGTCGCGTGATTACGGGTGCTAACAAGCGTCCTCTTAAATCACTTTCCGATATGCTTAAAGGTAAGCAAGGCCGTTTCCGTCAAAACCTTCTTGGTAAGCGTGTTGATTATTCCGGTCGTTCCGTGATTGTGGTGGGTCCAGACCTGCTGCTTCATCAATGTGGACTACCTAAGAAAATGGCTCTTGAGCTCTTTAAACCGTTCATTTATGCGCGTCTTGATAAGCTTGGTATTGCAACAACGATTAAACAAGCCAAAAAGCTTGTTGAAAAAGAACGTCGCGAAGTTTGGGACGTGCTTGATGTTGTTATTCGTGAGCATCCGATTTTCTTAAACCGCGCCCCTACACTTCATAGACTTGGTATCCAAGCGTTTGAACCTAAACTTATCGAAGGTAAAGCCATTCAGCTTCACCCATTGGTTTGTGCGGCGTTTAATGCTGACTTTGACGGTGACCAAATGGCCGTTCACGTACCGCTTAGCCTTGAAGCTCAGCTTGAAGCGCGTGTTCTTATGATGTCTACAAATAACATCTTAAGCCCATCAAATGGTAAGCCGATTATTGTGCCTTCACAGGATATTATTCTTGGTCTTTATTATATGACAACGGCGAAGCAAGGCGAGCCGGGCGAAGGTATGGTCTTTGGTGATCTTGATGAAGTTGATTTAGCTCTTAATGCAAAAGCAATTACACTTCACAGCTCTATCAAGTGCCGTATTGATGATTGTGACGAAGAAGGCAATCCTATTAAACGTATCGTTGAGACAACACCTGGTCGTGCGATGCTTGCTAAAAACCTTCCTAAGCACCCTGAAATCTCATTTGATGAACTCATTAACCGCCGCATTGGTAAACGTGAGATTTCCGAAGTGATCGACATTGTTTATCGTTTCGCAGGTCAGAAGAAAACAGTTCTCTTCGCTGATGGTGTTATGAGACTTGGTTTCCGTGAAGCTTGTAAAGCGGGTATTTCGTTTGGTAAAGACGATATGATTATCCCTGATTCAAAAGCACCGATTATTGAGGAAACAACAAATTCCGTAAAAGAATTTGAAAGTCAATATCAGCAAGGTCTTATTACTCAAGGTGAAAAATATAACAAAGTGGTAGATGCCTGGTCACAATGTACTGACCGTGTGGCGGATGCTATGATGGCTGAAATTTCTAAAGAAGAAGTTGACGAAGACGGCCGTTCGCTCCCTACAAACTCCATCTTTATGATGGCGGATAGTGGTGCTCGTGGTTCTGCAGCGCAGATGAAACAGCTCGCAGGTATGCGTGGTTTGATGGCGAAACCTTCTGGTGAAATTATTGAAACACCGATTATTTCAAACTTTAAAGAAGGCCTAAGCGTTCTTGAATACTTTAACTCTACCCATGGAGCGCGTAAAGGTCTTGCCGATACGGCGCTTAAAACGGCGAACTCCGGGTATCTAACACGTCGTCTTGTGGATGTTTCTCAAGACTGTGTTATTATTGAAGAAGATTGCGGTACGACACTCGGTATTGATATCGCTGAAGTTTCTGATGGCGGTGACGTTATTGTAAACCTAAGTGACCGTATTGTTGGGCGTTGTCTTGCTCTTGATATTAATGATCCGGTTTCCGGCGACTTAATTTATGAAGCAGGAACTTACCTTGATGAAGTTAAGGCGGAAGAAATTGAAAAAGCTGCTGTTTCAACTGTTAAAGTTCGTTCTGGTCTTACATGTGAAACCAAAACGGGTTGTTGCGTAAAATGTTATGGTCGTGACCTAGCGCGTGGAACCATGGTGAATATTGGTGAAGCCGTTGGTGTTATTGCCGCGCAGTCAATTGGTGAACCTGGTACCCAGCTTACTATGCGTACTTTCCATATTGGTGGTACGGCGTCTTCTGTTTCTCAGCAATCAGCGATTGAAGCTTCGCATGACGGTATTGTGAAAATTAATAACAAAAAAGTTGTTAAAGATAGCAAAGGCCGTTTGGTCGTACTTTCACGGAATATGGAAATTGTTCTTGTGGATGAAGAAGGCCGCGAGCGCGTTACCTATAAAGTTCAGTTTGGTTCTCATCTACTTAAAGACGAAGGTGATAAAGTTGAGCATGGTGAAAAACTTTGCGAATGGGATCCATACACACTTCCTATTATCACTGAGCAAGGCGGTGCAATTAAATTTGTTGATATGGCTGACGGTGTTGCTGTTAATGAAAATGTTGATGAAGCAACAGGACTTTCAAGTCGCGTTGTTGTTGATTGGCGTTCTCATCCAAAAGGAGCTGACCTTCGTCCGCGCATCACTGTGCGTGATGACAAGGATGAAGTGATTGAGCTTGCTAATGGATCAGAAGCTCGTTATTTCATGTCTGTTGGTGCTATTCTTTCCGTTAATGATGGTGATGAAGTGCATGCGGGTGACGTTATTGCGCGTATCCCACGTGAAGCATCGAAAACCAAAGATATCACCGGTGGTCTACCGCGGGTGGCTGAGCTTTTCGAAGCGCGCCGTCCAAAAGATCATGCTGTTATTGCTGAGGTTGATGGATATGTTGAATTTGGTCGCGATTATAAGAATAAACGCCGCATCAGTATTAACCCACGTAACGACGAAGATGAAGTGGTTGAATATCTGATCCCTAAGGGTAAGCATATTTCCGTTCAGGAAGGTGACTTTATCCGCCGCGGTGAATATTTAATCGATGGTAACCCTGCGCCACATGATATTCTTAAATCACTTGGTATCGAAGCACTTGCTGCTTACCTCGTGAATGAAGTTCAGGATGTTTACCGTCTTCAAGGTGTGGGTATCAATGATAAACATATCGAAGTGATTGTTCGTCAAATGCTTAAGAAAGTTGAAATTACCAAACCAGGTGAAACAACATTCCTGATCGGTGAACAGGTTGAACGTGAAGAGTTCGATGAAGTAAATGAAAAAACAATTGCAGATGGTCGAGAGCCCGCCAAAGGCGAAGCGATCCTTCTTGGTATTACCAAGGCGTCACTGCAAACTCGTTCCTTTATTTCAGCGGCATCATTCCAGGAAACTACACGCGTCTTAACCGAAGCTGCTGTTTCAGGGAAATCTGACAAACTGATCGGTCTAAAAGAAAATGTGATCGTTGGTCGTTTGATCCCTGCTGGTACTGGCTCCAAGATGAAAGAATATCATCATATTGCTCAGGAACGTGATGCTAAAACTGAGCTAGAGCAAAAATCAGCTTCAGAGATTGCTAAAAGCGATCCGCTTGCAGAAGAACTGGGTAAGCAGGCCGACTCAACGGAAGGCGTTTTTGAAAGTTAAGCAATTTCGAACGGAAATATGATTTGTTTGTAAAAAAACAGACTAAATCATAGTAAAAGACAAATATTTTAAAGGCCGGAGCATCTAAAACACTAGATTCTTCGGCCTTTTCTATAAAAATAGCTTGTATGTGAAATTTTCCTTGACTGTGAATTTAACCGAACATAGTATGCGCTCACTTCTTAAAAGCGCTGGTGGTAGATCAGGTTCGATTTAAACGCTGTGCAAAAAGAAATAAAAGATTAGAATTTAAGTTTTAAAGGTGGCCGGGGTGACTGTAAGTTGCTCTTTTTCTATTATAGGAAACAGGCTGTCTTTTTTGCTATGGAAATGAAAAACGATTAAGGAATTAGAATGCCGACGATCAACCAGTTGGTACGTAACCCACGTAAGAGACCAGTACAGCGTACGAAAGTGCCTGCGCTAGAGGCATGTCCTCAAAAACGTGGAGTTTGTACTCGTGTTTATACTACGACGCCAAAGAAACCTAACTCAGCCCTTCGTAAAGTTGCCCGTGTGCGCCTAACGAACGGATTTGAAGTAACAAGCTATATCCCAGGTGAAGGACATAACCTGCAAGAACATAGTGTTGTTCTTATCCGTGGTGGTCGTGTGAAAGATTTGCCCGGTGTTCGTTATCACGTACTTCGTGGTGTGCTTGATACACAAGGTATCGCAGACCGTCGTCAAGGCCGCTCAAAATATGGTGCTAAGCGTCCTAAGTAAGGACCTAGTTACAAAGGAAATAAGATATGTCGCGTCGTCACGCAGCTGAAAAAAGAAAAGTACTACCTGAGCCAAAATTTGGTGATGTTGTGCTTGCTAAATTCATCAACAACCTGATGGTTGATGGTAAGAAATCTACCGCAGAGCGCATTGTTTACGGTGCCCTTGATATTATCAAGAAAAAAACAGGTGCAGATCCTGTTGAGCAGTTCCATACAGCTCTTGAAAATATTCGCCCTGCTGTTGAAGTGCGTTCGCGCCGCGTTGGTGGTGCAACTTATCAGGTTCCTGTTGAAGTTCGTTCAACACGTGCTCAAGCACTTGCCATTCGCTGGCTCATTGGTATGTCACGTAACCGCAATGAAAACACTATGACAGAACGTCTGGCTGGTGAATTTATGGATGCGGTAAATAATCGCGGCGCTGCTGTGAAAAAACGTGAAGACACTCATAAGATGGCAGAAGCTAATAAAGCTTTCTCTCATTATCGTTGGTAGCACTGGTAAAGGTTTAATTAGATGGCACGTACTACTCCCTTAGAAGATTATCGCAATATCGGCATTATGGCCCATATTGATGCTGGTAAAACAACGACAACTGAACGCGTTCTTTATTATACTGGCGTGAGCCACAAAATTGGTGAAGTTCATGATGGCGCTGCCACAATGGACTGGATGGAGCAAGAACAGGAACGTGGTATTACGATTACGTCTGCTGCGACGACTTGTTTCTGGAAAGAAAAACGCATTAACATTATTGATACACCTGGTCACGTGGACTTCACTATTGAAGTTGAACGTTCGCTGCGTGTGCTTGATGGTGCGGTAGCTGTGTTTGATAGTGTTGCCGGTGTTGAGCCACAATCTGAAACAGTATGGCGCCAAGCTGATAAATATGATGTTCCTCGTATGTGTTTCGTTAATAAGATGGACCGTATGGGCGCTGACTTTTACCGTTGTGTTGATATGATTAAAGATCGTTTGGGATCAAACGCTCTTGTCCTACAGCTGCCTATTGGCGCGGAAGCAGAATATAAAGGCCATGTGGACGTTGTTAAAGGCGTTGGCATCATCTGGGAAGATGAAGAAATGGGTGCTAACTACACAGAAGTACCTGTTCCTGACGACATGGTTGATGATCTTGCATCATACCGCGAAACAATGTTCGATATGGTTACTGAATTAGATGACGACGTGATGGAAGCTTACCTTGAAGGTAACGAGCCTGATGAAGCGACGCTTAAGCGTCTTATTCGTAAGGGTACAATCGCGGGTGTCTTTGTTCCTGTTCTTACAGGTACGGCATTTAAGAACAAGGGTGTTCAAACACTTCTTGATGCTGTTGTTGATTTTATGCCTTCACCACTTGATATCGATGATGTTCAGGGTGTTGCAGTGAATAGTGACGAACCAATGTCACGTGCCGCTTCTGATGACGAGCCATTCGCTGCGCTTGCATTTAAAGTGATGACTGACCCGTTTGTGGGTACGCTTACTTTCGCCCGTGTTTATTCCGGTGTTATTGAAACAGGTACGGTTGTTACGAACTCTGTTAAAGACAGAAATGAAAAAGTTGGCCGTATGCTGCAAATGCACTCTAACTCTCGTGAAGATGTTAAAGAGGCGCGTTCCGGTGATATTATTGCTCTTTGTGGTCTTAAGCAGACAACAACAGGTGATACAATTTGTGATTTACAAAAACCTATTATCCTTGAACGTATGGAATTCCCGGATCCGGTTATTTCTGTTGCGGTTGAGCCAAAAACAAAGGTCGACCAAGAAAAAATGGGTATCGCCCTTAACCGTCTGGCACAGGAAGATCCGTCTTTCCGTGTGAAAGCAGATGAGGAAAGTGGCCAAACAATTATTTCAGGAATGGGTGAACTTCACCTTGATATCCTGGTTGATCGTATGAAGCGTGAATTTAATGTTGGTGCCAATGTTGGCGCGCCGCAAGTGGCATACCGTGAAAGTATCGCTCGCGAAGTTGATATTGACTATACCCATAAGAAACAATCTGGTGGTTCTGGTCAGTTCGCTCGTGTGAAACTAACGGTTACTCCTGGTTCGCGTGGAACAGGTCTTGAATTTATCGACAAAATTAAAGGCGGTAACATTCCTAAAGAATATATCCCTGGTGTTGAAAAGGGTATTAAAGACATTGCTGAAAGTGGTGCGCTTATCGGTTTCCCGATTATCGACTTTTCAGTGACACTATATGATGGTGCTTTCCATGATGTTGATAGTAGTGTGCTTGCTTTCGAAATTGCCGGTCGCGGTGCTATGCGCGAAGCAGCTTCTACGGCAGGTATTAAACTGCTTGAACCTGTTATGGATGTTGAGGTGGTAACACCTGAAGATCATATGGGTGATGTTATCGGTGATATTTCATCACGTCGCGGCCAGATTTCAGGTTCTGAAACACGTGGGCCAAATACAGTTATTAGTGCAAAAGTGCCGCTAGCCAACATGTTTGGTTATGTTAATCAATTGCGCTCATTTACGAAGGGTCGCGCTACATACTCTATGCAGTTCGATCATTACGCAGAAGTACCTCAGGCGGTTGCCGAAGAGGTGAAGGAAAAGTTTGCTTAAAGTAATTTTGAGTAAATAAACAACAACTAGCTCTTCCTGTGAGGAAAATACAGGGCGCTTGAATATAAGTGAAAAGGTAGAAGAAAATGGCTAAAGAAAAATTTGAACGCAATAAGCCGCATTGTAACGTAGGAACAATCGGCCACGTTGACCATGGTAAGACTACTCTTACTGCGGCGATTACAAAAGTACTTGCTGAAG
>Ga0233449_1000592_pt1 | contig 40741 bp, 31 predicted proteins | sample SI_124_October20_FD_183012 | JGI IMG/M metagenome (GOLD analysis project Ga0233449, IMG submission 183012) | Seawater microbial communities from Saanich Inlet, British Columbia, Canada - SI_124_October2016_200_MG | ecosystem: Environmental > Aquatic > Marine > Inlet | place: Canada: British...
CCAGATCATTCCCGATATAATCACGTTACCGGGCATTGTTCTGGGACTTGCGGTGGGAACCTATACGATAGGGTACGCAAACTCCCTGCTCGGGTTTTTCGCGGGGGGCGGATTATTTTATTTGCTTGCTGTTCTCAGTAATGGCGGGATGGGAGGGGGAGACATTAAATACATCGCCGCGGCAGGGGCTCTACTGGGTTGGCAAAAAGTACTGTTGGTTATTTTTATCGGAGCTTTTTTAGGATCTATAGTCGGCTTATTCCAAATCGCAGTGCAAAAAAAATCAAGGAAAAGCCTGATCCCGTTCGGACCTTTTCTCGCAACGGGCACTCTGGTCACATTATTTTACGGTAACCCACTCATTCGGTTATACTTGGATTATCTGGGAAGATAATGAACAACATACGAAATACTCTAATCAGCCATCGGACTTGATAAATGGAAAACGAAGAAACCAAAAACCAAACCACGGCACTTCAATCCAATAAAGAAGACAACCTGGAAACCTTGGCTACGGAACTGGCCCTCATCAAAGCCAGTATTCAAAAAAGAAAGAGTGAAACCACCACACTGAAAATTCTTTTCTATACCGGTCTTGCGGTTTTACTGTTCGGTTTCGTGTATACCAGCCAGACCCTGCAAAGAGCCCAAAACAAAAACATCGACTCGACCCTCAGCTTTCTACAGGGCCAGGTAAACCACACCCTGCTTTTACTGGAAAATAAACTTCACAGGGAAATCCGGGATCTTGAAGCGAGAGTGGACGGAGAATCCCGCCCCGGCTTACACAAATCAATCCAAAATATGAATCAGGCCCTGGATCAACTTGAACCCCAAACTACCGCCCTCGGTATTTTGATCGAAAAGGTTCAGAGAAACTCAAATGAACTGAGCCAGATGGTACAGCAAACCCAGGAAGCGGCAATACCCTGACCCCCCTCTACCCCTAGCCGGGGAGGCTGTGATAACCCCATCATTATTCTCATGCCCCGAAGGGGATCAACTAACAGCTCATTAAGCCGAGCTAACCTGTCGTTCTCCAACAAAAGCTATTGCAATTTGCCACCGGCCGCTTGACCGGGCCTAGTGCCCCTTAGCAGGGGTGCAACTGAGCAAGGGCTTGATTGCGCCGAGACAACTCTTTGCTCGCCAGAGGAAGCGATGGCACGCTGGCCCCACGCCTAGTGGGTAAAAATTTCTTCTATTTTTTCGCAGTGTTCGGGAGACGGTTCCCAGCCAACTGCTTTCAGGTTTTCTTCTACCTGATCCTGATTCTTCACACCCACCAAAGCTGTCGTGAGCCCCTCCTGCCTTAGCACCCAGTTGACCGCAGTCTGGGCACAGGTTTTTCCCTCTTTATCAGCAATTTCTTTTAGCTGGTCCACCTTTGCAATATTGCGTACAAATCCTTCGCCGGTAAAAGTACCAATGATCCCCTTGCTCCTCCAATCCTCAAATTTCGTATTCTTGTCATACTTCCCGGTCAAAACACCTGAACTCAGAGGACTGTACGCAATGATTCCGATATCGTTCTCCAGACAAACGGGAACCGTATCTTTCTGAATATCCCGCGCCAGCAAACTGAACTCCGGTTGCAGTGAAACAATTTTTCCGAATTTAAGACAGTCCTGTATCTGCTCCACCGAGTAATTACTGACCCCGATATAACGGATTTTCCCTTTTTGCTGAAGCTCCAGTAAAGTTTCCATGGTTTCTTTTGGCTCCGTCTCCACATCGGGCCAGTGGACTTGATAAAGGTCAATCACGTCTGTATCCAGCCGTTTCAAACTTTGATCAATTTCTTCCAAGATGGAATTCCGGCTGGCATCCTTGCGGATTGAACCCAGCGCTTCCTTGTCCCAGCGCAGTCCGCATTTGGTAGCAAGAATCACTTTATCCCGCACAGGCTTGAGAGCCTTTCCAATCAGTTCCTCGGAATGACCGAAACCATAAACCGGAGCCGTATCAAAAAAATTGATTCCCCGGTCATACGCTTTCTTGATAGAGTTTAAGGATTTTGTATGGCCCTCATTATTCCAGAAGGGGGCTCCGCCTATTCCCCACGCACCATAACCAATCACCGACACTTTAAGATCACTGCTTCCCAGTTTCCTGTATTCCATATACCTCGCCCGAGTTGAATTTTACTTGCAAGTTTTAATACTCATCTAAAAACCGTCTGGTATTATAAAGTAATCATTATAATCTTAATTATAGCAATTCAACGACTTACCCTTAACTAGAAAATATGAAAGCTCTTCTGCGAGTATTGAGTTATTTAAAGCCCTACCGGAGAGGGGTAGCGGTGACCCTGTTTTTAGCCGTCTCCACCACCCTTCTGGATCTGATCCCACCCTGGCTAATTAAGCTGGTTGTCGATCAGCTGGTGGAAGGCGAAGAATCGTTATGGCTTTACGGACCCATAGTAGGCTTGGCCGGTGTCTATCTGGCACGAAACTTCACCAATCACCGACGCATAATGATCAACAACAAAGTCGAGCAGAATGTGGTGTTCGATCTAAGGTCCGACGTTTACCGGGCACTGCAGAATTTGTCCATGAGCTATTTTGAAAACCGCTCCACCGGCGAGTTGATGTCTCGTGCCAACGATGACGTGAATTATGTCGAGCGTATTTTTATCGATGGCGTGGAACAAGTCGTGACCGCGATCCTGACTCTGATCGGTATTTCCATCATACTTTTTTATATGCATTGGAAACTGGCCGTGGTGGCCCTGATTCCAATTCCTATTCTGATTTATGGCGCGTGGTTCTATACCTCCAAGGCCCACGATCAGTATCACGTTGTACGGAAAAGGGCCGCAAAAATGAATGCCAAGCTACAGGACTCCATTTCTGGAATTCGTGAAACACTTTCCTTTAATCGTCAGCTTCATGAAATCAAACAATTTGAAAAACGCAGTCGGGATTACTGCGATGGCACTTTGGAGGTCATGCGGTTATGGGCCTTCTATTCCCCGTCCATGATGTTTCTCGGTTCCCTCGGCACGGTTTTGATTCTCTTGTATGGAGTGGGGCTGGTGCAAGCCGGGGATATTACCGTTGGCTCTCTGGTCGCCTTCGTTGGCTATCTGGCTTTATTTTATACTCCGATCAACCAACTGCATTCGGTCAATCACATGCTTCAACACGCATTAGCTTCCGGGGAACGGTTGTTTGAAATTATCGACACCGTGCCCGAGGTGCAAGATGCGGAAAATGCTCTTCTCCCCTCCACCAATGTCCGGGGCGAGATTCAATTTGACCGGGTGGGTTTTTCTTATATCCCAGGGAAACCCGCCATCCAGGAGGTTGACTTCACCATCGCCGCCGGTGAAAAGATTGCCGTTGTCGGACATACCGGGAGCGGGAAATCCACCCTGATTAAACTACTCATGCGGTTTTATGATGTCGAGTCGGGGTCCGTTCTCATTGACGGCCACAAGATAAAGAACCTGAAACTTTCTTATCTGCGCGAACAAGTCGGACTGGTCGCGCAAGACCCTTTCCTATTCAACGGTACTGTAGCGGAAAATATTCTTTACGGAAATATTGAAGCTGACCGGGAGCAGGTCATTTCAGCCGCTGTCGCGGCACACGCCGACCCATTCATAAAAAATCTTCCAGACGGATACGACACTCGGGTTGGGGAACGGGGAGTGAAACTTTCTGGTGGAGAAAAGCACCGCATCGCCATCGCCCGGACGTTCCTGAAAAATCCGCCGATCCTGGTGCTGGACGAAGCCACCTCATCGGTGGACACTGAAACCGAGAACCACATCAAGCAAGCTCTAAAAGTATTGATGGCAGGACGCACTACCTTGATTGTCGCGCATCGCTTGTCAACCCTGGAAGGAGCAGACCGGGTTCTGGTTCTGAAAAACGGAGAACTGGTTGAAACAGGAGACCACGATTCCCTGATCGGCACAGACTCGGAATATGCCCAACTGTTCCGCCAACAAATACACCTCTAACCACTAGGCGTGGGGCCAGCACTGCATTGCCCATAAAGCAGGCCAAGCCCTCAAGCGCAATACTTTAATAATTCCCCCTGATAAGGGGGGTTGGGGGGATTTAGAACCTCTCATACAATATACAGAGTGGGTGGGAACTGGGCAAGGGCTTGATTGTGCCGAGACAACTCTTTGCTCGCCAAATAAAGCGACGGCACACTGGCCCCACGCCTAGTGGCTAGTGGGCTTCTTCGACGAACTTACCCATTTCGCGGAATTTTTTCTCCCGCAACAGGATCAACTCGCTCAAAGGAATTTGTGTCAATCGATCAAGATTCTTACGCAGGGATTTTTTCATACGTATGGCGGCCTGCTTGTGGTTGCGGTGGGCACCACCAAGGGGTTCGCGGACAACTTCATCAATCACTTTAAATTTCAGGAGATCATTCGCAGTGATACACAGGGCATCGGCCGCCTGGGAAATTTTTTCTTTATCTCCCCAAAGAATGGAAGCGCAACCCTCAGGTGAGATCACCGAATAGACAGAGTGCTCAAGCATCGTAATATGATCACCAATCCCAATCGCTAAAGCACCGCCAGACCCGCCCTCTCCAATTACCACGCAGATAATGGGCACCTTCAGTGGAATGATGCTGAACATATTGGTGGCAATCGCTTCAGCCTGCCCCTTCTCTTCTGCATCTACACCCGGGTAAGCCCCAGGCGTGTCGATAAAGGTGATAACGGGCATATTGAATTTTTCTGCCATTTGCATCAACCGAAGAGCTTTTCTATATCCCGCAGGCTGAGACATGCCAAAGTTCCGCCTGATTTTTTCTTTATTGTCCCTTCCCTTCTGATGACCCACCACCATCACGGACCTGCCATCAAACCTTGCCACCCCTCCAACAATGGAAGGGCCATAACCTCCGTGACGATCACCGTGAAGCTCAAAAAAATCCGTGAAGACCAGACCCAAATAATCCAGAGTGTAAGGCCTGTCAGGATGCCTCGCCACCAGGGTTTTATCCCAACCCTTTAGATTGGAATACACATCGTGCTTCATTCGGCGAAGCTTTTTTTTAAGCTTTGCGATCTCATGAGTGATATCGCCAACACTGTCATACATATGAGACAGGGAAACCAGATCGTGGATCTGGGTTTCCAGGGCAAAAATCTCGCGTTCAAATTCTAGTATCTGCACCATGTTTTAAATAAAGCACTCTAAGAAATGATTTCTCTCTATTTTATCATAAAGAAAAAAACGCTTCGCTGTTTATTAATTATTTTGCAGGGGTGTATCAGTAGAAACCGAATATAGGGTGAACCAGGTTTTCGAGGTTTTCAGACTCATTCAGCGCACGGGCTCCTTCGGTACCAATTTTGTTCTGGCCCAGCTTTAGGGACTCCAGATTCGCCAGTCGCGAGGACCGAGCAATCGCCTTGGCTCCTTCATCCCCAATACGGTTAAAGTTTAAATTCAGTGTCTTCAGCCTTTTCAGGTTTTCGGATCCTGCCAGTGCCTGAGCCCCTGCATCAGTAATATTATTTTTGGACAGGTTCAGCGAAACCAATCTTTCCAGTTTTTTGGATTTTGAAAGGGCAATCACTGCCTCATCGGTCAAATCATTATCCCTCAAATCCAGTGTCTCCAACTCTGACACAAAAGCAAAGTCCAGCAATACCAGAACCCCAAAGTTCCCGATCAGCCCCTCCCCCACCTGACTTAACTGGTTCTTGCGGTGGAGTTCTTTAAATCCTTCCATCAACTGGAAACGCTTCCAAGCCTGTTTCCCACTTTCTTCAATGGGATTGTATGCCAACTCGATGTTATGAAGATTGGGCAATTTTTTTGAATGCGTCAGCTCAATGGCTCCAGGCCCCTTTATCAGGTTATAGTTCAGATTCAACTCCGTTAATTGAGTCAGGGTGTCTGAGTCTGCAATAGCCTTCGCGCCCGCATCGGTGATCTGGTTATAAAAAAGGTTCAAAATTTTCAACTTTGAAAAGGTCGTGGATTTGGAAATGGTCTCCACCCCCTGGTCAGTAATAAAATTATGCTCCAGATACAAGGCTTCCAGATTCTTCAGGTGAGGCGATTCAGCCAAAGCACGAACCCCTTCATCGCTGATATTGACCTTATACAGAACCAGAGTCGTAACAGAACGGATCAGTGGTGACTGGGCCAAAACAGCCAAACCCGAATCGCCCAGATTCTTTTCGTTAATCCTGAGGGTCTTGTTGTTGCGCTTTAGTTTTTTCTGGATGTACTTCTCGATGGCCGTTCCGGACATCGGCGAAGAAACTGCACCCAAGGTAAAAATATACAGAAAGGAAAGGACCAAGGCCCGGAATATAAACATAATCTATTGCTTCTAATAAAAATGTTAGTTGTTTTTAAGAACAACGCGGATAAGAATATTCTACCGGGAGGATGGATTGTTTTCAATCTCCTTCAATCGCTTTTCCAAGTCGCGAATTTTACGGAGCAATTCCGGAATTTTGGGCAAAGCGGTTACATATTTTTTCCATTCGTCCAGGGGAATCGCAGGAGTACCCCCATACACCTTGTTGCTCTCGATATTGCGGAACACCCCTGTCTGAGCCGCGATGGTGACCTGGTCTCCCAGCGTAATATGATCGGCAATTCCCGCCTGCCCCGCCAGCACCACATGATGACCCAGGGTACAAGTCCCGGCCAACCCCACCTGCGCCACCAGAATGGAGTGTTCCCCGACGGTACAGTTGTGAGCTATCTGAACCAGATTGTCTATTTTGGTTCCCCGTTTGATGCGCGTTGTGCCCAATGCCGCCCGATCCACACAACTGTTTGCCCCGATCTCGACATGGTCCTCGATCACCACCCGACCGATCTGGTTTATTTTAAAATGCTCCCCTTTTTCATCCAGAGCGTAACCAAAACCGTCTGCCCCAATCACCACTCCCGCATGAAGGATCACATGACTGCCTAATTCCGTCTCGCGGTAAAGCGTAACATTAGAGTGGAGGACAGTATGGCTACCAATCTGGCATCGGTCACCCACCACCACACCCGGATACAAATGAACATGATCCGCGATCTCTACATCATCCCCGATGCACACTCCTGCAGACAGGGTAACCTGTTCACCGAGCTTAACATTTTTGCCAACTACAGCCCGGTCATGAATACCCGCTTTCGGTTTTGGTTCGGGGTGAAACTCTCTCAACAAACGGGCAAAGGCAAGCTCTGGGCTGGCAACGATAACCTGGGAAATCGAAATATCTATCGCTTCCTTCACCAGCACGGCGGAGGCCTGGGAATGATTCAGTATATTGAGGAACTTTTTTTTGCTGAGGAAGGTAATCTGTCCTTCCTCTGCCTGCTCAATATTATTGATCCCTGATATCTCCACCGAACCATCGCCTTTTAATTTTCCTCCAATCAATTCAGCGATCTTTTCCAGCTTCATGGTTTCCCCTTCTCAAAAATTTATTTTGCGTGGGAGAGAGCTAGCAACGGCTCATTAAGCCGAGACAGTTCTTTGCCCGCCGACCAGAATTCTGCTCATTGGGTCCAGCGTCACGCTGGCCAGCCTTTAAAGGACCAGGTTCTGTCTGATCGCACTGAGTTTTCCATCGACCAACTCCACCACCCGGTCAAGTTGCCCTGCTACTCTCTGGCTGTGTGTAACAATCACAAATGTCTGATCAAATTCCTGATTAAGTTTTCGAATCAATTCTATCAGCTGGTCGCTGGCATGATTATCCAGATTCCCCGTTGGCTCATCGGCTAAAAGCAGGTCCGGCTGATTGATGAGTCCTCTGGCAAGAGCCACGCGCTGGCTTTCTCCTCCCGACAGCTCGCTTGGCTTGTGGTGCATCCGGTCCTTCATGCCCACCTCGCATAACAGGTATTCCGCCCTCTCTTTGGCAAGATGACTGTCCTGATTGCGGATCAGGGCCGGAAGCATGGCGTTTTCCAATGCGGTAAAATCGGGTAGCAAATTAAAAAACTGGAACACAAAACCAATATGACCATTGCGGAAGTTTTCCAAATAGCCGTTGGACTGTTTATAAATATCCTTTCCTTGAAACAGGATGCTTCCCGCCATCGGCTTGTCGAGTCCCCCCAGGACATGCAGGAGGGTGCTCTTCCCCACCCCGGACGCGCCAACAATTCCCAACACCTCTCCCGATAAAACCTTAAGGTTCGCCTGGGTAAGAACGTGAATCACCTCGCGTGGGGTCGAGTAGCTTTTATCAACATCAACCGCTTCGATCAGACATTTTTGTTCCGAGGCGGCCAAATTCAAATCACTCATAGCGCAGACCTTCCACAGGGTCCAGCCGGGAAGCTCTCCAAGCTGGGTACAATGAGGCCAAAAAACAAATGACAATCGAAAACACAACAATAAGAAACGAATCGAAGTACTGAATCTCTGAAGGCAACCTGTCCAGATAATACACATCGCTGGGGAAAGCGGTGATACCAAAAAGGGTTTCAATGAAACCGACAATCTCATTCAGGTTCGGCACAACAGTAAAACCGCCAATGCAACCGATCGCTGTCCCGATGATGCCAATGATCAACCCCTGGTAGCTGAAGACTTTCATAATGCTGGCTCGGGAAGCCCCCATGGATTTCAGAATGGCGATTTCCTTGCTCTTTTCCATAACCACCATGAACAAGGTGCTGACAATATTAAAAGCCGCCACCAGAATGATCAGAATCAGAATGATGAACATCACAATTTTTTCCAGGCGCAATGCAGAAAATAAATTTTTGTTCATCTGCATCCAGTCTCTGGCGTAATAGGGAAATCCCAAACTATGCTGAATTTCTGCGGCAACCTGATCTGCCAGCCCGATATCTTCCACCCGGATCTCAATGCCGCTGACCTTTCCCTTCATGGCAAAAAACTTTTGTGCGGAGTATATGGAAATGAAAGCCAGGTTGGAGTCGTACTCGAACATACCCGACTCAAAAAAACCTACCACCTTGAACAATTTAATTTTGGGAATCAAGCCCATAGGTGTCACCCTTGATGCTGGAGCAACCATCGACACAACATCATCATGTTGCACACCCAGCCGACGCGCCAGTTCCTTCCCCAGAATGATTCCATCTCGACGGGACTTTCCGGAAGACTTCTTCGGGCCTCCCAGCATTTCCAGGCTTCCCTGCACCAGGTTTTTTTCAAGATCAGAAACTCCGGCTTCCCGGGCAGGGTCCACCCCGCGCACTACCACCCCTACAGCAGTGCCCCCATTGGTCAACATCACCTGGTTCAGAATAAATGGAGCAACGGCACTCACACCTTGCGCTTTTAGTACTTTTTCAATAACAGCTTCGTAATCTTCCATGCCGGTCCGCGTGATATTGGTGACCACAACATGGCTATTGGTTCCCAGAATTTTATCTCGCAAGTCTTTGCTGAATCCTGACATGACAGCAATAACCACAATCAACGCCATAACACCCAGGGCAACCCCTCCAACGGAAATCCAGGTGTTGAGCGAAATAAATTTCTGCGACCGTTTGGCCTTGAGGTGACGAAGGCTGATGAAAAGTTCGTAGGACATATCAGGGGGACGAATCAATAAATGACCGGTTTGTTTCCCGAATCAGGATTCTTTTTTCAATTGCGGGAAAAAAATAACATCTCTTATGGACGGGCTATTGGTCAACAACATGACCAATCTGTCGATTCCTATACCCTCCCCAGCGGTGGGAGGCATGCCATATTCCAGGGCGCGGATAAAGTCGTGATCCATCCAATGGGCCTCATCATCCCCCGCCTGGCGCTCGGCGACTTGCTCTTCAAATCTTTGTTTCTGGTCTATCGGATCATTCAACTCGGTATATGCGTTAGCAATTTCTTTTCCGCCGATGAATAGTTCAAATCTCTCTACCAGACTGGGATCGTCTTCCTTTTTCTTGGAGAGCGGTGAGAGCTCTATAGGATAATCGGTAATAAAAATCGGTTGAACCAGCTTAGGCTCGACGAAATGGTCAAACAGTTTAGCCATGATTTTCACATGATGATCCTTCTTTTCGATAGAGACTTTATTCTCCAAAGCAAACGCCACTGCTTTTTGCGGGTCGTCCAGAATCTCCTCTGCAACCTCCCCGATCTCGATAAGTGACTGGCGAAATGTGCAACGCTTGAACGGCTGGGAAAAATCTATCGTCTCCTCCCCTTCGCTTGAGAAGCAGGGGAACTTGTAATTATTTTCCGGGAACACCCGGTTACAAATATAACGGAATAAATCTTCCGTCAGGTCCATCAAGTCATTGTAATCGGCGTAAGCGGTATAAAATTCCACCATGGTGAATTCGGGATTATGCTCGGTGGAGATGCCCTCATTTCTAAAGCTTCGATTGATCTCATAAACCCTTTCAATGCCACCCACCACCAGCCTTTTCAGGTAAAGCTCTGGCGCAATACGGAGATACAGTTCCATATCCAGTGCGTTGTGATGGGTCTTAAAGGGTTTTGCTGTGGCCCCCCCAGGGATCGAATGCATCATCGGGGTTTCTACCTCCAGATACTGGCGCTCATTCAGATAATCCCGCAACACCTGGATGATCCGGCTTCTGGCGATGAAAACTTTTTTCACATCTGGATTAACAATCAGGTCCACATAGCGCTGTCGGTAACGAAGCTCCACATCTTTAAGCCCGTGCCATTTTTCGGGTAGAGGAAGAAGCGACTTGGAAAGCAAAGTCACTTTACTGGCAAACAAGGTCAACTCACCGGTTTTGGTTTTCGAAATCCGGCCCTCAACACCAATGATATCGCCGATATCAAATTTACCGAACATTTCGTAGGCAGATTCGCCCAGCGCATTCTTATTAACAAAAGCCTGGATTTCTCCTGACGCATCCTTGATATTCACAAAGATAGTTTTACCGTGCTTGCGTCGGCTCATCATGCGCCCGGCGGCTATATACTCCGAGTTTTTCTCATCCAGTTCTTCCTTGGACATATCGGAATACTTTTCAATCAGGACCAAAAGGGAGGTGTTAACATGAAACCGATTGATGTAGGGAGAGATTCCCATGCCCCGGAGTTCATCGAGTTTTTCGTGTCTGAGCTTAACCAGCTGTCCTAAATCTTCCATGTAGTACCAATTCTATTATATTTTAGCCGGCACCAGCGTGACGCTGGGGCTGTGATATCCTCTTCCATAAACTTCATGCCCCGAAGGGGTACAACTAGCAATAGTTTTTTGAGCCGAAACAACTCTGTGCTTGCAGATGTGATATTTAACCGCAGCCTTGTTATCGGGCGAACTCCGTATGCCGGGTCTCTCGAACAACGGTGATTTTAATTTCCCCCGGGTAGGTTACCTCTTTTTCAATTCTCTTCGCAACATCCCTGGCCAGCATACCGGCCCCCTGATCGTCAATACCATTGGGCATGACAATTATTCTCACTTCACGACCTGCCTGAATGGCAAAGGTTTTTTGTACCCCTTTGAAGGAGTCGCCAATAACTTCCAGTTGTGTCATGCGTTTGACATAGGTTTCCAGCATTTCCCTCCGGGCTCCGGGCCGGGACGCGGAAATAGTATCCCCTGCCGCCACCAAAACCGCGTATGGGGATTCCGCCTCACAATCTTCATGGTGAGCGGCAATCGCATTGACGACAAAAGGATGCTCGTTATAGCGTTTTGCAATATCAACTCCCAATTGGGTATGCGTCCCATCAGTCTGGTGATCAATGGCCTTGCCAATATCGTGCAGTAGCCCTGCTCGCTTAGCCAGAGCCACGTTTAAACCCAGTTCTCCAGCAATGGCCCCACAAACAAACGCCACCTCCTGCACATGCTCAAGAACGTTCTGGGTATAACTGGTCCGGTATTTGAGTCGGCCCAGCAATTTAACGATTTCGGGATTAATGTTATCGATACCAACGTTTAAAACAGCCTGTTCACCAGCGTCTGCAATTTGCCGGGTAACTTCTTTTTTGCATTTATTGACAACGTCTTCAATGCGTCCCGGGTGGATCCGGCCATCGAGAGTCAACTGTTCCAAGGAACGGCGAGCCACTTCCCGTCTGATAGGATCAAACCCCGACAACACCACAGCACCAGGGGTATCGTCAATAATCAAATCGATTCCGGTAGCCTGCTCCAAAGCCCGGATATTTCTTCCTTCACGACCGATGATTCGACCCTTGATATCATCGCTGGGCAGTTCCACCACCGAAACGGTAGTTTCTGCCACATGATCCGAAGCCAGCCTTTGGACAGCCATGGTAATTAATTTACAGGCCTCTTCATCCGCGCGCTTTTTAACATCCTCCTCGATTTTTTTCACTTCGCGTGCCGCATCCATTTTGGCTTCATCAACGATCTTGTTCTTGACCTCCTCGCGCGCCTTTTCAGCGGTATAAGAACCTATCACCTCAAGTTTTTTCAGCTCTTCCGCCACCAAGCCCTGGTACTCGGATTTTTGCTGGTCGACCTCTTTTTCCCTATCGCCAAGCCTGCTGTTTTGTTCCGCGAGTTCCTTTTCCCGGGCTTGAAATTTATGGCTCTCCGTCTTAAGGTCCCTGTCCTTTCTCTCCAGATCATTTTCCAGGCTACGCAAATTTTCCTGCCGACTCTTCATTTTCTTTTCAAGTTCGGCTTCCACCACCAAAGATTTTTCACGCGCTTCAATCTCCGCAGATTTCAACCTGTTCTCCACCACTTTGTCCGCTTCATCAATAATTTTCTTTCCGCGTTCTTCCGCTTCCTTGATCTGGTATTCGGTAAACATTTTGCGCAAAAAATAACCCAGGACATAGCCAATCACCAAAGCAAAAAACATCCCCAACAGCAGGGTTATAAAATTAACCTTAATAACAGTAAAAATATGCATGGCAAAACCTCAATATTTAAAACAAACCAGCTCAGCCTTCCGGTGACTCAGCAGTTTATCGTATCGTTTTCAGTAAAAATCTTTTGGACCCTCTCATCCCAGGAGTCCTGAGGAACCGAATCCAAAATCTGGAACCCGTAAGCCACTGCCAAACGGAGAGCCCCCGCTGGCAATTGTTTTAAAAGCCAGTCAAAATAACCTCCGCCAAAACCAACTCGCCTACCGGAATAATCAAACGCCAACCCTGGCGCAATGACGGCATCGATTTTCAACGGAGACACCACCTTGGTGTTGAGCCGGGAAGGCTCACGAATGTCGTAAGAACCCAACTCAAACTCCTGGTCCATATCTGTAATTTCACACACTTCCAGTCGCCTTTCCTTCTTTACCAGTCGCGGGACATAAACCCGTTTATGGTCTTCGAGGGAACGCGTAATCATTTCATCGGTACGCACTTCACTGCCAAACGAGAGGTAAAACATTACGTTCCGGCAAACAGAAAATTCCTTAGAGGCAAGTAGCCTGTCTTCTATAGCCCGACTCGAGTTTAAAACCTCATCCAGGCTCATGGCATCCCGCCGCAACTTCATCTCCTGACGAACTGCAAATTTATCCATTCTCATGGAGGCAAAATTCATTTTCCGCACTCAGGATTGTCGTCAGGTTACTGCCCGCCCATCAGGCATCAGCACCACAAACCACTCTATTCGTTAGGCTTTTAAGGAGAAACCAAGGAGAAAAACCGACCTAAACCGGCAAAGGGGAGGTTGGACAAGGCAGAATACAGTACCCGAAAGAAGGGTAGCCTTGCGTGGATATATCTAAAAACAAAACAGGTTTCCCTGTCTCGCTCATACTTCACTCCCAATTGGGTCCGACTCCAAACTCTTCAGAAACCGGATATATATTCAGGCTCGGTCAGGCTGGAATCCAACCCTCTAAAGCTCTTAAACACTCAAGAAGTCTCCCCGTAATGCCGCGCAAAAACTATTTTTTGAACCTGTCAAGGACAGGTGGGGTATCTGTGAACTGTTTTAGGCTTCCCTCCCAGAGAGGGCCTGCACACCACAGTCGATCCTTCAACCCCGTTCACAAACTGTTGGCTCAAGAAATTAAATTCTTGCTCGAACACAACAGGGAGACACCACTTCAAATTCAATCACATCCTAGCATAAAGGCCCCGGTCCCTCAAGGCCTATCTAGCACAGAAAATCTCTTACTTTTCAATATGTTGGAGCTCTCTATCGAGAGCCTCAACCAATTGCCGAAGTTTCTCTCCCTCGGCCTCTTCTTTCGCCCCGGCCTGGTTTTTCAACTCCAATAATTCCTGCGCAATATTGAGTGCCGCAAGGATAGCCAAGTCCAAAGTGGTGGTTTTACTGCGGGCATCGGCCAACTCTTTCATACGCGAATCCACATAGGCCGCTACCTCTTCCGCATCCACTTCTGACGAAGAGCTTTTCAAGCTATAGGTTTTTCCATAAATCTGAATTTTTTTACTGCTCGCCATTTTTAATTACGCCAAGTCAAATTTTTCCAGATTTTTTAACAGCAACTGAACCTTCGTCCGCATGGCTTTCCGGTCCTTTTCATTTTTTCGACTTACGGTTTCCAGTTGGGAAAGGCGGTCCTGTTTGCCCTGATTCAAGTTTTTTTCTTTTGCCATAGCGGTTTTTTCGCGATTAAGTTGATCAACCTGGCGTGACAGGCCCTGGTTTTCCTCCTTCAAACGGCGGAACTCCCCCATAAGGGCCAGCACACGTTCTTCCAGTTGCTGAATATCCGGTTTAGGCATGGCCGAATCGTAGCACCGGGGTATTGGGGTGTCAATAACCTCTTATCTCTTTAAGCCTCTATTTTCACTTAAAAGACTTCATTCACAAAGGGATAGGAAATGTTACACTTGAGCCCAACCAAGACCACTTTCGGCGAATTTGAATCGCCCTTTGTATCCAAATTTTAAATGACATTAATGAAGCAAATTTTACTCTTTTTTCTGCCCCTGTTAATGGTGTTTGGCAATACCGCTTTGGCAAAGGAAACGATTCTCAAGCAAGGATCGGGCGCGGGTTTGACCCAAGAAGAAAAGGTTTGGCTTCGAAGTCATCCTCAAATCAGGCTATCGCCGGACCCGGATTTTCTCCCCATAGAATATATCGATGAATCGGGGAAATATACGGGAATTGCTGCAGATTATATTGCCTTACTAGAAAAAAAGTTGGATATCGATTTCAAAATTTTAAAATATAAAAACTGGGACGAAGTCATTGAAAAGGCCAAAGCAAGGGAGTCTGATATGTGGGGAGCCGCCACTCCCACCCCGCAACGCCTGAAATACATGCTATTCACCAAACCTTTTATTGAGCTTCCGGCAGTAGTCATTGTTAGAAAAAACATAGAAAAGACTCTTTCCTTAAAAGACCTCAAGGGCTTAAAGGTGGCTGTTATTTCCGGGTATGGGATTCATGACCATCTCTATGTGAATCACCCTGATATCGAATTGGACGTTGTCCCCAATATTTCCGCAGGCCTGAAAAAAGTATCTTTTGGGATGGTAGATGCCATGATCGCCAATATTGCTCTGGCCACCTATTATATTGAAAAGGATGGAATAACTAACCTCCGGACGGCGGGAGAATCCGGTTATGTTTATAAATGGGGATTTGCTTCAAGAAATGACTGGCCTGAACTCAACCAGATCCTGCAAAAGGGAATCAATCTGATTGACGAAAGCGAGAAAATTGAAATCAACAGGAAATGGGTCGGCCTGAAATCAGCTCCTTCTCTGACCTTCAAGGATATTGCGATACCTGTTATCTCGGTCCTGGGGCTCTTTGCTGTTGCAAGTATCCTTATTTCAAATCGCGTTCTTAAAAAACAGGTTCTAAAAAGAACCATCGACCTGCAAAATGAGTTGACCGAACGAAAGCGTATTGAAAATTTATTGACCAGCAATAATCAGTTGCTGGATGGATACAATAAAATATTGGAAATGTTGACAGCAGGCCATCCATTCCAGAAGGTTCTGGATGGCCTGGTTTTTCTTGTCGAACAACAATCTGAAGAAATGATTTGTTCCATGCAACTGCTCGACAAAACCGGACAAAAACTGCTTACAGGGTCGGCTCCTCATCTTCCCGAGATTTATAGCGAAGCAATTAATGGAATAGGAATTGGGGCGAAGGTAGGTTCCTGCGGCACATCGGCCTTCACAGGAAAAGTTGTGATCGTCAAGGATATTGCCAGTGATCCGTTATGGGAAGACTATAAAAAAATTGCGCTTTCTTTTGATCTCAAGGCTTGTTGGTCCTCACCTATCAAAAACTCCAAGGGTAAAGTGGTAGGAACCTTTGCCGCATATTATAAAACAATACGCGAACCATCAAAGGAGGAGTTGGAACTGATGAATTCGGCCTCACATATTGCCGGTATTGCCATCGAACACCATGGATATGAAGAGGAAATATTGAATGCTAAAAATCATGCGGAAGCTGGCAATAGAGCTAAAACAGAATTTTTATCCAGAATGAGCCATGAACTTCGTACGCCCTTGAATGCAATCCTGGGGTTCAGCCAGCTACTGACCCTTGACACGGATCAACCCCTGTCTGCGGTTCAAAAAGAGAATACTGGACGAATATTGAACGCAGGGCACCACCTTCTCACCCTTGTCAATGATGTCCTCGATCTTTCGAGAATTGAAACAGGAGCACTTGAGATTAAAATTGAGGATTGCTCTCTTCAGGGGGCATTGGATGAAGCAATGATGCTGGTTCGTTCCCTTGCTGAGCAAAAGGGAATAGGAATGAAAGCCGATTGGCTTAAAGAAGAAACCTTATTTGTTCTTGCCGACAGAGCCCGGTTAGTACAGGTAATACTGAACTTATTGACAAACGCTATCAAGTACAACAAGGAGGCGGGAACAGTCGCCCTGAGCCTGGAAATGATAGACGATAAAAAAGTTCGAATCCATATCGAGGATACGGGCATGGGAATTCCAAAGGAGATGACAGAAGATATATTCGAACCTTTTGCAAGGCTGGACAGAGATAAAATTAAGGTTGAAGGTGTCGGCATTGGTCTTTCCATTACAAAGCAACTGCTGGATACCATGAACGGGGTCATTTCCGTAGAAAGCACATTGGGTGAAGGGAGTTGTTTTACGGTAGAGCTACCTTTGGCCAATATTTAAAGCTTGACTCAGCATGAGAAGTCACTCTGCAACGTCTTAATACTAATAAGCTTCACAATCAAAATATAACATTGGCCTCCTTCACCGTTTTCACGTTGCCTGAAATAAGGCTTCGCCCGTCAGTTGCGGTCTCGCAAATTATTTTGTTGATTGCCCTGTTGATGGGTTTTCAAAACCCCGCCATTTCAGCACCCGCTATTATTGAACAGTCCACCCTCACGGGGAATATCCGCTCTTATTTCCAGACAAAACATTTGGATACGCAGGCCGATATATCGGCATATGCGCTAGGTGGAAAACTCAAATTTGAAACCGGTTCCTTCAAGGGATGGAAAGCGGGAACGGCATTTTATGCGGCCAGCGACTTCGATATAAACAGAGATGACCTTGGAAGTCAGAATGGATTGCTACCTTCTACACTCAGCACTTTTGGTGAAGCTTATTTGCAATATGACAACGGAACAACTCTTTTCAGGTTTGGAAGACAAAAAATCGACACCCCCTTCATGAACCCTTCTGATGCTTTTATTGCCCCCGTCACTTATTTTGGATATGGCCTGGAAAATAAAAGCTTCGAACATTGGAAATTCACGACCGCACATGTCACAGAAATAAAGGTTCGCCAGAATAATACATTTGAAGATACCGGACAGTTTCTAACCAAGCGTCTGGGAGTCACTCCAGCCAACACGACCGGCACAACCTTATTGGGAATCAGGTGGGAGAAAGATAATTTGAAAATTGAGGGGTGGGAATATTACTTGCCTGATCTTTTTAACCTGATTTATTTTCAGGGGGACATAAAGTTTGCTGAGATTTCAGGGATACAACCTTTTTTATCCATTCAGGCTGGAAAACAGTTTGATATCGAGAAAAGTTTACTGGGCAACGTGGATGCCACCGCTTTCGGGGTAAATTTAGGAGCCAGAGCGGGATTTGCCAAACTGGCTTACGCTTTTAATTACCTTCCTAAAAACGAGGGCAGTTTTCGAAATGGAGGTTTCCTTTCCCCTTACAGTTTTGCCACAGATGCTCTTTATACCAATAGTTTGGATGGGGGGTTGACCCTGAAAGACTCTGCATTTGTCGGCGGCGCTCATAAATGGACCGCAAATTTTGAGTTCAATAAAACGATTTGGTCGGAATTAAGTTATACCTACTTCGATCTCGTCAGGTCCGTTGGGGGAAAGGACTCAAGAGAAATCAATGTTGACGTGATGTATAAGTTCCAGGGAATATTGAAAGGGTTGTCGCTTCGAAATCGGCTCGCTTTCGTTGAGTCCGATCGGGTAGCTGAAAACCTTATAGAGAACCGGCTCCAAGCGCAGTATGTGTTTGACAACTTGCTATGAGAACAGCGTCAACCGAAGAGTCCCGGGTTATACAAAGCTCTTATTCCCTTAGAGAAGCGCCAAGCTCGCTCTTTAAAGTTTGCACAATTTTTTCAAATAACGGATTGACCTCTTCATCGGAAAGTGTCCTCTCGGCAGACTGAAAAGACAAGGCAAAGGTGAGGCTCTTTTTATCGGCCTGAATTTTCTTCCCCTCAAAATGGTCATACAGTTCAACTTTTTGAATCAGAGGATTACCGGTTTTAAGGATCAAGTCTGCAACCACTTGCGAAGTAACGGATCGATACACCAGAATAGAAATATCGCGGTATGTTTCAGGGAATTTGGCGATCGGCTGAAACCTGCGGGAGGACGATTTTTCCAGGACTCCCAAATCGAGCTCCAAGGCATAAACATCCAGTTCCCCAACCAAATTCTGTTCCGGCGCCATTTGCCCCAGATAACCCAACTCCTTATCACCTATCTGCACCCGCACTGATTTTTCCGGCACAAGAAACGGTCTGCTATCCGGGAAAACTTCCAATTTTAAATGCAAATGCGTAACCAGCGTTTCCAGCGTTCCCTTGAGGTCATAGAAATCGTAACCCTCGCCTCGCGGTTTCCAGGGGGTGAGCTCATAGGGTCCCAGCACAATAGCCGAAAGCACCGCTTTTTCCGTGCGTGCTCCGGTAGCATCGGAAGAATAAACACTGCCTACCTCAAAAAGTTTGAGCGGTTTCTGTCCCTTGCTCAAATTGAGTGCCGCCGTCTCCAACAGGCCGGGAAGCAGGCTGGTTCGCATGGTATCGTAGTCAGAGCTCAAAGGATTTTTCAATGCAATCACCTGCTCTGAAGCGAAAGCGGTTTTGAATTCTTCAGCATACGCACGTTCAATAAAACTGTAATGAACCGTTTCGGCAAATCCGGCGCAACAGAAAACTTCCCGCACCTTTTTAGTGATGTTTTGTCTGGCGGATATCCTGATGGGTCTCACTCCCGCCACCGGGTAAACCTCATCGACCTTGTCAAACCCATCAATGCGGGCGATTTCCTCAATCAGGTCCACTTCGCGCGAAAGATCGGGACGAAAACTGGGAATTTCCACCTTCAACAAGCTTTCCGGTTGCTTCGTGACTTTCATCCCCAACTGGGAAAGCAGATTCACAACCTCCGCAGTATCCAAATTAGCCCCCAAAAGCTGGTTAACCCGGTTCACTCTCAGCGAAACACTTATCAGTTTTTTCGCCTCAGGATAAATATCTATCCGGCCCTGGCATATCTCTCCTCCTGCCAGCTCCTTCATCATCAGGATAGCCCGAGCCTGAGCAGAAACCACACCATTGAAATCCACACCGCGCTCAAAACGGTAAGAAGAATCCGAACGCAGTCCATATTTTTTTGATCCCTGGCGAACCGTAGCCGGATTAAAACAAGCGCTCTCCAGCACAACATCGCGAGTGGTTTCAGAAACCTGGCTATTGGTACCGCCCATAATTCCCGCCAGGGCCACAGGTCTTTCACCATCGGCAATGACCAGGGCATCCGGTTCCAGCTTCAATTCGGCACCATCCAGGCTGGCAAAAGGCTCGCCTTTTTTCGCTCGACGTATGATGATTTTATTGTCGGCCAAAAGGTCCCGGTCAAACGCATGCAACGGCTGCCCGTATTCCATCATGACAAAGTTGGTGATATCGACAATATTATTAATGGGACGAAGGCCAATAGCAGTCAGCCTGTCTTTCAACCATTTCGGTGAAGGACCAACTTTCACATTTTCTATTACCAGGGCACAATAACGGGGACACAGTTCAGGCTCCTGATTTTCAACCGCTACGCGATCTGCCACCGCGACCGTTCCCCATTCGGACTCCAGAGTCTTGAGTGGATCAGGAAGTTTCAAAGACTTGTTCAGCAATGCCGAGACTTCACGCGCCACGCCAATATGCGACAAGCAATAACCTCGATTCGCTGTCACATTCAGTTCCAGCACTTCACACTTTTCTCCATCGGGCAACGCAACCGTTTCATGGCTTTCGATTTCCAATCCGGCCATGGTGAGAGCATGGCCCAGTTCATCCGCCGGGACATCGATTTCGGTATATTCTTTCAACCAGTCAACTTGTACTTTCATTACATTCCTTTATTTTTCAAAGCGCACTTGGGAAGGATTATAGGTGAACCTTTCTAAAAAATCCACCTGCAGAAAACCCGGCTTGTATCGTCAGAGGTTCCCTGCTTAGGTGTTAACCCCCAAGCCGTGATAGAGTAGCCTGAAAACACAAAACCTGACTACCATGAAACTCACACAAGAAAAAATTCTCTCCCTGATAAAAAAGAAAGTCGCGCGCCCCATGAAGGTCGCGGAGCTTTCCCGATTGCTGGGTATACCCGAAACCCAGAAGCGGGAGTTCCGCAATCACATCAAGGAAATGGCCGGCGAAGGCACTCTGATAAAAATCCGTGGAGGACGCTACGGGCTTCCCGACGAAATGCATCTGATCACCGGAAAACTGCACGGCCACCCGAACGGGTTCGGGTTCGTCATTTCCGACAAGCCAGATGGGGAAGACGATGTTTACGTCAATGCCCGCCACATGAACGAAGCCATGCACAAAGACCATGTGGTGGTCCGTATCGAGTCGGAACGGGAACCCGGAAAACCCGCAGGGCGTATCATACGCATTCTCCAACGCAACACCACCCATCTCGTCGGAACCTATGAGACCTTTGGCAAGGATGGCTGGGTCATTCCCACCGAGGCCAAATATTTCCATGATGTTTTTGTTCCCGGCAAGCACAAAAAAGGAGCCAAGAATGGGCAAATCGTGCATGTGGAAATTGAGACCTTCCCGACCCGGCATCAACCGCCCATCGGCAAAGTGGCCGAAGTGCTGGGCTCCTCCAACGACCCGAATGTCGAGATCCAATCCATCTTCAGAAAACATGGAGTGCGCCAAGGGTTTCCCCCGGAAGTTCTCGACGCGGCCCGAGACGCAGAGGCAAAAGACGGTTTCCAGGAAAAACGAAAAGATTTTACCCAACTGCTGACCTTCACCATCGATGGAGAACGGGCCAAGGATTTTGATGACGCGGTTTCGCTGGAACGTTTCGAAGAAGGATACAGGCTCGGTGTCCATATCGCCGATGTCAGCCATTTTGTGCAGGAAAACTCTCTGCTCGATCAGGAAGCCCTGGAAAGAGGAACCAGCATCTATTACGCCGATGGGGTCATCCCCATGCTTCCCGTTTCCCTGTCCAACGAGGCCTGCAGTTTAAAGCCTGACGAACCGCGGCTGACGCTCAGCGCCATTATGGACTTCGACCGCGAGGCGAATTTTATCGCGGGAAGCCTGCACCCCTCCATCATCAAAAGCCAGCGGCGGTTCACCTATAACGAGGTTCACGATTTACTGGAGAAGAAAAAGGAAGACGATCCGTTCATGCAGACTCTGACCGACATGCACCATGTCAGCCAACTGCTGAGGAAAAAAAGATTCCAAAGCGGCAGTGTTGATTTCCATGTGCCGGAACCGGAAATCCATATGGACTCCGATGGTCATGTCAAGCAGATCGGTATCAGCGAGCATAACCTGGCACACGAACTGATCGAAGAATTCATGCTGGCCGCCAACCAGTTTGTCGCCCTCAACCTGCATGAACGAGGCATACCCTGCATCCACCGGATTCATGAAGCTCCCAACCCGGAACGGCTCACCCATTTCAATGAGTTCATCGCTTCTTTCGGTTTGAAGGTTCCCTCACCGGCACGCTCAACAGATTTCCAGGCCCTGCTGAAAAAAATTCAGGGACGCCCGGAAGAAAGAGTTGTCAATACCCTGCTTCTTCGCACCATGAAGAAGGCTCGTTATTCAGAGGCCGACCCCGGTCACTTCTGTCTGGGCTTTCCTCATTATGCCCATTTCACTTCGCCGATCCGCCGCTATCCCGACCTCATCCTGCACCGGATCATCAAAAAATATCTGAAACGCAAATGCCCACCAAAAGAAAAAAAGGGGCTGTTGTCCCACATCGCCGAAGTTTCGGAACAGTCCACTCAAATGGAAATCCAGGCCATGGCCATAGAACGGGAAGTGATCGACCTGCGCCGAGCACAGTTCATGATGGATAAAATCGGTCAAACCTTTCACGGGATCATCGTTGGCGTTACCGGATTCGGGTTCTTTGTCGAACTGGAAGAGGTTTTCGTGGAAGGGCTGGTCAAGATTTCCAGTATCATGGACGACTATTACCTGTTCATTGAACCCGAACATCGACTCATCGGACAAAAACGCCATCGCTGTTTCCAAATCGGCGACCCAGTGAAAGTGCGGGTCTCCGGTGTGGACATGGGCCGAAAACAAATCGACCTTGTTGTTCTATGACCACCAGGCGTGGGGCAAGCGTGCAATGGCTTTCTCTGGCTAAAAACAGGTTATCTCGGCTCCATGAGTCTTTACCGTTAACCGCTCGTCGGCACCCTCCCATCCTGCCATTTTTGCTCGCTTATATGAGCGGACTTTGCGGGTTCTTTCCCGCCACCCGCCATTTCATAGCACCCGGTTTACTACCGCTTTTTTTATTTCTCTTCGCCCTGTTTCTCACTCACAATAAAACCCGGGAATCTATTATTGTCCTTTGCCTGGCTGGTTTCGGATATCTGGCTCCGGCCTTGCCAACTTTGACTCGATCATCAAACAATATTATTTACCACGTTGAGGAGGGGAGAACCTCGGCAGTAAAAGGAAAAATAATTTCACCACCGCGTGTGCTTGAGAACCGAACCTATTACATGCTGGAACTGGAATCTTTCGGTAATCCCCCACAACACGTAAACGGAATCGCCCGGGTGAGCGTTTACAAACAGCACAATGTTTTTAAAGCCGGGGACCGGGTCTGGTTCGATCAGGTGCGCCTGAAAATCCCGCGCAACTTTAAGAATCCGGGCCGCTTCGATTACCACCTCTACCTGAAGTCAAAAGGTATTGACGTCACCGGCACTATCTCCAAACCAGAAACAATGAAACGAGTGGGCCGGTTCGACTTGCCCTTCTGGCATAAGGGTCTGCACCAGTTAAGAAGCCAACTCGTAGCAAGCCTGGAAAAATTGTTTCCCGGCGAAGAAGGTGCCTTGCTCAAAGCCATGGTATTAGGAATGAAAGATTCCCTGCCAACAGAAGTCCGGGAAAACTATATCGCCACAGGATTGGCCCACCTGATGGCCGTTTCGGGATTGCATATCGGGTTTGTGGCGGCGGCATCTTATTTTCTTCTCTGGCCCATCGTGTTCTTTATACTCTCCAGGCTAAAGCCAGACAGCGCCCGTGCCGGACATACTAAAAAGGTCACCGCAGTTCTCTGCCTGATCCCGGTGCTTTTTTATATGGTAGTGGTCGGCCCCAAAGTATCATCCCTCAGAGCAGGCATCATGGTGAGTGCCTTGCTGATAGCCGTTTTAGTTGACAGGCAAAGCAGTCTCTTTAACGTCTTCCTGACGGCTGGTTTTATCATTCTGTTGTGGAAACCCGCGTCCATAATGGATGCCGGATTTCAATTATCCTTTTTGGCGGTTGGGGGAATTCTGCTGATCTTTATCCTGCTATCCCAGGTCAACAGTGACCCGGTAGCCAGAATGGGAGAACTCACATGGTCGCAAAAATTAATGCCTGGTGTTCAAGAGTCCACGGGACAATATTTAAAATCTTGCTTTGAGAAAATTTTAATCGGAGGAGCCCTGATATCTGTCACCGTCACCGCTGTCACCCTTCCCGTTCTGATTTACCAGTTCAACCGTGTCAGTCTGGTCGGTGTTTTTTTTAATATACTCATGGTGCCACTGGCTTCCCTGCTGATCCCCACTGTACTGTTGATGACTCTGGTGGGAACCTTCTCCACGGCTCTGGCCGCCTTGCCGGCATGGCCCATAGTGGAAATCACCCGATTTTTTTTATGGCTTCCCGAGGTCATTGCCAACTTTTCTTTCGCCTCTTTGTATGTTCCGACACCTCCATCTTTATGGCTGGTGTTCTATTTTTCTGCTCTCTTTAGTGGACTGCTGATTCTACAAACCAAAGCGTTCAACAAGGAGGTCGGCGGACTATTGAAAAAAAGTTTTGCTGTTTCCATCCTGGCTGCGCTGGTTCTATTTTCCTGGCCGCGCGCCTTTCAGTTTTCCGGCGATACGCTGACCATTAGCGTACTGGATGTCGGACAAGGCGAATCGCTTCTCATCGAGTTTCCTACTGGAGAAACCCTGGTGATGGATGGAGGAGGGTTTTATAAAAACCGACTCGATGTCGGCAAGCGGGTAGTTGCGCCTTATTTATGGCACCGGGGAATTCGAAACATTGACTATATGGTTGCCACCCATTCCGACAACGACCACATTCGCGGACTGCATTCTCTACTGGACCTTTTTCCGGTCAAACATTTTCTAACCCTGGGAGAAGGTTTGGTTGGCTGGCGACTCAAGAAGCTTGAGAAAAAATCCCGGGAAAAAGGAGCACAGTTCATACCATTAAAAATAAACGAACCCATCCGCATCGGTGATGTCCAGCTCACCCCTCTGCACCCTGGCCCTGAACCGGATCGACCCTCAAACCAAAGGATCGACAACGACCTTTCGCTGGTTCTGCGCCTTGAGTACAAAGATTTCAGCATGCTATTCACCGGGGATATCGGCGACAAGGTAGAAAAAAAATTGGTCACAATCCCGCACCAGCTCAAGGCGGATATTTTAAAGGGACCGCACCACGGTAGCCGGTTTTCCAATTCGCAGGATTTTATTGATGCCGTCCACCCCGGCACAGTGATATTTTCCAGCGGCTACCTCAATCGTATGCGCCACCCCCACCCGGAAACGTTGCATCGCTATTCAGAAGCCGGGGTCACTATCTGGAGAACCGATCTCAACGGTGCCATCAAAATTACCACCGATGGAAACAGCTACGAAATACAGACACACGAGATCCTATAAGGCGGGGAAACGAGATGCTTCGACAGGCTCAGCATGACATAAAAAGCCATTTTGTCATTCTGAGGAACGACGTGACGAAGAATCTCGGGGTTATGCAAAGCTCTCGTTAAAAATGGGGGTTTTGCACAGTTGCAGAGGTTAGTCCGGATATTGCGTGAACAAATGAGCAGGGAGTAACATCGAGGAGTAACAACGGTTAGATTTGGTAATAAATCTTAGAGTATATCAAAAGGGTTTCTGTTTCCTGGCTGGCCGAGTGAATAAAAAAACAGCGGAAGTAATTCGAGAGTCAGACCTTTCAATTGGCTCCCCCAAGGCAGGCGCTTACTTTCCCTAGAAACTCCTCTTCGCCAAATGGTTTAAACGCATGACCACAGGGCCTGAGTTCCATGGCCTCTTTAAACAAAGGTGAATCGCCGCCAAACCCGGTAATAATCAAAACAGGAGTATTCACATTGACTTCTCTCGCCTTTTTAATGACGTCTACCCCACTTTCTCCATACATCCTCAAATCGGTGATCACCAGATCGTAGGAAGTATCCTTATCTAATTTTTTAATGGCCTCCTCCCCACTTTCAGCCGTGTCAACAGCAAACCCTTTTTTAGCCAACTGATGCTGAAGGCTCAGGCGAATACTTTCTTCGTCATCAACGATCAGGATATTTTGATTTTTCATGATGACACCTCCTTTCCAACAGACAATCAAACTCTCTTGAGGGGCAGGCTTACTGTAAAGGTCGTACCTTCCCCCAACTCGCTTTCTACCTCAATGTCTCCACCATGGTCCTGTATAATGCCATAACTGATCGAAAGACCCAACCCTGTTCCCTTTCCTCCCTTGGTGGTAAAAAACGGTTCAAAGATCTTCTTTTTATCTTCTACTGAAATACCAGAACCCGTATCTTGAACTTTCATTATTACACAAGAATCCTGTGCCTCTGTAGTCAATATAATCTGACCCCCATCCTCAGAGATAGCCTCTGAAGCATTACCAATAAGATTTAACAGGATTTGCTTGATTTGGTCTTCCGCAGCTTCAACCTTCGGGAGATTGTCAGAGTATTGCTTGCTAATTTCTATATTCTTTTGTTGCAGGAATTTTGTTGCCAGAATAATAGTATCTTCTATACATTGATTAATACTTACAGCAGAAATTTCCCCTGACGAGGGTTTGTAAAAACTCCTTAGACTCACAATCATCTTTGCCATCCGGTCACACTCTTTTTTACCTAACTCTGCAAGTTTTACTTCCTGCTCAGAAGGAGCCGAACTACTCAAAATATCTATAATATTTCTGAGTCCTTGAAGCGGGTTATTAAACTCATGGGCTATGGACCCAGTGAGCTTCCCCAGTGCTGATAATTTTTCAGAATGGAGTAACTGCTCCTGTGACCTTTTTAATTCCCGCGTCCGCTCCTCAACCAGTTCTTCAAGGTGATTTCGGTATTGGTCCAGTTTCTCCTCCGCCTGCTTCCGCATGGTGGCATCTTGAATAATGGCGATGAATACAGGCGGGGTCTCTTCATGCATGAGTTGCAGTTTGACCTCCACAGGATAGAGCATACCGTCTTTGCGTTTGTGTACCGTCTCAAACACGATCATGGATTTTTTGCCCGAACGCAATGGCTCAATCAGTTTTTCGAAAGTTTCCAGAGTATGTTCAGGCTTGAGTTCCAGAGGAGTCAGGTGGGTCAATTCGTCCATACTGTATCCAAGATTTTTACGGGCTCCAGAATTTACCTGGACGAAATGGAGTGTCGAAGCATCGAAGACATATATCTCATTGGACGAATTATCCAGAATCCGTCCAAACCGGGTTGTAAGCTCCTCCTGTTTTCTGCGTTCCGAAATCATTTTTTTATCCGGTGCATGCTTAATTTTAATCTCTAACCTATTACTTTAAAGACCGCTAATAATGGGATAGCTCTCATAATTAGATACAGAATAGAAATCTGATTTATTTAAGTTGGTCGTTTTAACTGTGGTTTCTTTTCGCTGAAATTCTCCCTTTGACCATTAAAACTCATAGAAAACCGCCCTGGTTGAGAAAACCATCTTTTGAGAATCGAAATTTGTCTGGATTTGGCTCACATTGTAACATTATCCCTCCTCCTATGCATTATCCCTTTTCCTATGAATGAAAACCTTGTGAGAGGAGTACGTTTTACCTGGTGATAGAGTTGGACAGAGCCAAACAACAAGAAGGTGAAAGCTCTCTGCCAGGTGGCTTCCAAATTCTCCAACAATTTGATAATTGACTTTTTTCCGTCTGCCTTTATATTGACCCCTTACCCTTTTGAAACCTTTTGAAAAATCGAAAGCCTCGTCATGAACCCCAAGCCAAGACAACGGCCTAAAATTCTCATCGTGGATGATTCCAGAACCATCGTTGTCCTCATCAACTCCATCCTGCAGGAAGATTACGACACAGTCACTGCCGGCGATGGACTCCAGGCCATCGAAGTCAATAATCGGGAAAATCCCGACCTCATTCTCATGGATGTGGAAATGCCGAATATGGATGGTTTTGAAGCCTGCAAGATAATCAAAGAACAAAATGAAAACACCTTCATCCCCATCATCTTCATCACCAGCAAAGGCGATTTGCAAAGCATGAAGACCGGGCTTAAAGCAGGCGCCGAAGACTACCTGACCAAACCCTTCGAGCCGGAAGAACTATTGGCCCGGGTTCAGGCCGTATTGCGTACCAAAAAACTCTATAACCAGTTGATGGAGGCTTACGCCATCATCGACCGGGAGCGAGACACCATCGCCCAGATCCAGAAAAGCCTGATTTGCCAGGAACTTCCGAAGGTTGACGGATTCAATTTCTTTGCCGACTACCAGCCCTCTGCCAAAGCCAGCGGCGACTATTACGATTTCATTCGGATCGATGATGATCATCTTGGAGTACTGGTGGCCGATGTTTCGGGTCACGGCTCCCCGGCCGCAGTCATCATGGCAATGATGCGGGTTTTAATCCGTTCTTTTCTCGCCAAGGTGCAGTCACCGAAAGAAGTGCTGGAAACCATCAACAACATCCTCTGTGAAAACCAGGAGTCGGGCCACTTCATCACCGCTTTTTATGGAGTCATCCACCTTCCCAGCCACAAAATGAAGTACGCCTCGGCGGGACATAATCCCCCTCTGCTCATAGAATATGAAGCCGGCTCGGTTCAACGCCTCAAAACCAAAAAAGGATTCCCACTCATGATCCATTGCCATAACGAAATCGAAGAACTGGAAATCCTCCTGCCCCCCAACAGCAAACTGATCTGCTATACCGATGGGCTCACCGAAGCCCGCGGCAAAGGCACCGATATGTATGGCCTCAATCGGCTGGGACAAAAATCGCTGGAACTGGGTAAATCCCGAAATGCCGATGAACTGGGGCAGATCCTCAAACAAGATACGAAAGACTTCCTCGATGGCGGCGATTTCACCGATGACTTCACCCTGATGATCGTCGAAACCGCCCCAGCGTAACGCTGGCTGCTAGCCGCAGGGGCAACGAGACAAAGACTCGTCAAGCCGAGCTAACTCTTTTTCCCGCCAATAAAAGCTATTGCTAGTCGGGTCCAGCGTCACGCTGGTTGTGGTTTGAGGCATTATTTGGTATAAAGGTTGTTTCTCTAAATCCTTTAAAACTAAAACTGGCGCAAATTATTATGGCAAACGTAGAAAAGTTACAGGAACACCTTAAAAAGGCTAAATCCAATCTGACAGAATCCGCAAAAAAAGGCGATGACGCGGTCGCAGTCCGCAAACTGAAAAAGAAAACCAAACGGCTGGCACGCAAATCAAGCAAGATCACCGCCACAGAAAAAATGGCTGAACTGAAAAAGAAAAAGAAAAAAGACCGTAAAGAAGGTTCCTCTGAATCCTGATCACACGGGCAATCAGCAACCTTCGCTTGCAACAGTTGGAACCAACCCGAAGTACCCCTGGAGTTAAAAGTGTCATTTGATATTGAACATATGGCCGTGCTGGCACGGTTGAAGTTGACTCCCGATGAGAAGGAACGGCTCGCGGACCAGATGGGGACGATTCTCGCATACATTGAAAAGCTCAACGAACTCAATACCGATGGCGTGGAACCCACGGCACATGTGTTGGGACTCAACAACGTGTTCCGCGATGATGAACCGGCTGAAAAACCCCTCGCCGACCACAACCCGATATCCGATTCACCAGCACATAACAAAGGGCATTACGAGGTGCCCAAGATACTCTGACCCTTCATGCACCGTTCAACTATCACTCAGGCCCGGGAACTTCTCAGGCAAAAAAAACTCAGCTCCGTACAACTGACCGAAGCGGTGTTCGCACGCATCGACCAGGTGGAAGACAAGGTCCAGGCTTTTGTCCACCTGACCCGCGAGAAAGCCTTGCAACAGGCGAAAAATGCGGACACCCGCATCGCCGCAGGAGAAGATGCCCCGCTTCTCGGCATTCCTCTCGCACTTAAAGATTTGATCTGCACCGAAGGCAGTCGCACCACCTGCTCGTCAAAAATTCTCGACCAGTTTGTTTCCCCTTACAACGCCACCGTTGTGGAAAAGTTGCATCAGGCGGGAGCCGTGATCGTGGGCAAGACCAACATGGATGAGTTTGCCATGGGCTCTTCCAACGAAAACTCCTACCACCATCCGACGATGAACCCCTGGGGGTTGGACCGGGTACCGGGAGGCTCCAGCGGCGGTTCTTCTGTTGCTGTTTCAGCACACGAATGCGTGGCCGCATTGGGTAGCGATACAGGCGGCTCCATCCGCCAGCCTGCCGCTTTTTGCGGTGTGACCGGACTGAAACCTACCTACGGGAGGGTATCGCGATTTGGATTGGTGGCTTTTGCTTCATCACTCGATCAGATCGGACCCTTGACCAAAACCGTTGCCGATGCGGCAACCTTGATGAACGTGATCGGCGGTAAAGACCCGCGGGACTCCACCTCTGCCGATGTCACGCTTCCCGATTTCACCCAAGCCCTGCAAAAAGATGTCAAGGGCATGAAGCTTGGCATTCCCAAAGAATATTTCAGCACTGGCGGAATTAATCCCGATGTTGAAAAAGCAGTGCAGGAAGGCATCCGCACACTTGAGTCGATGGGAATGCAGACTGTGGAAGTTTCCCTGCCACATCTGGACTACGCCGTTGCCACCTACTACATCATCGCCTGCGCCGAAGCCAGCACCAACCTTTCGCGTTATGACGGAGTCAAATATGGTTATCGCACCGAGAAGTCCGACAACCTGGTCAATATGTATGAGAACACTCGCGAGGAAGGTTTTGGCGAAGAAGTTAAGCGGCGCATCATTCTCGGAACCTTTGTGCTCAGTTCCGGTTATTACGATGCCTATTATTTAAAAGGACAGAAAGTACGTACGCTGATCAAACAGGATTTTGAAAATGCACTCGAGCAATGCGATGTCATCGCCGCACCGGTCACCCCCTACCCGGCTTTCAAACTCGGAGAAAAACTGGACGATCCGTTACAAATGTATCTGGCGGATATTTATACCATCTCCGCCAACCTCGCTGGCATACCGGCGATGTCAATTCCCTGCGGCTTTTCCGAAAACCTTCCTGTCGGATTGCAGTTGATGGGCAGACATTTTGATGAAGCAAGCCTTATCACAGTCGGACACAAGTTCCAGCAAGCCACCGACTTTCACACCCAAGAAGCACCGCTATAACCGCAAATTCTCCTACCATCTCGAACAACCTGGAAACGGTTTGCACAGTGGGGCGATCACTTAAAATATTGGTCTATTTTTTTCAAGAGGATTGGGACATCGATGGGTTTAGTGATGTAATCTTGAAACCCCATCTCTAAGGCCAGTTTCACTTGATCTTTCATTACCAGAGCGCTTAAGGCAATAACAGGAATGTTACGGGTTTCTTCATAACTTTGAAGTTTTTTGTAGGCCGCAATCCCATCCATTTGAGGCAAATGGATATCCATCAGAATTAAATCAGGCTGATATTTTTTGGCAAGCTCTATTCCCTCCAGCGGAGCTTTGACCATCAGAAGTTTAACTTGGGGCATTTGCCGATCAAGAATTCTCTGAATCATTTTTTGATTACCAATATCGTCTTCGATATAAAGTAATTGGAACCCTTCCTTCAAGTTTTCCGGAAGTGACGTCAATAATTGAGATTCCTCGTCATTTACTATTTTTTTCTCACCCAGCGGGAGCGTTATTTTGAAACAACACCCCTGCCCAACAACACATTCTGCTGAAATGGAGCCGTCCATTTTCTCGACAAGTTTTTTGGTTATACTGAGACCAATACCTGTCCCCTCAATCTCTCCAAACTCATGCCCCATCCGGTTAAAAGGCTCAAACAAGGTTTCCATTTTATCCTCCGGAATACCGAGACCTGTATCTGAAATACTGATCCATGCCCTGTCATTACCACTGATGCCCCTTTCTATTTTTACAGAACCGCATTCTACATTGTACTTAATTGCATTAGAGAGAAGATTGAGAATAATCTGCTTGAAGGCTTTGGGGTCTGCAACAACACTGAGATCACCCAGTGAGTGATTTGAAATTTCGATTTTTCGTTCTTTTGCTATGGATTCGATGGAGAAGACAGCATCTTGAATCAATAAGGAAGCGTTAATATGTTCCTTATTAATAGCAAATTCGCCCCTTTCAATTTTTGATAAATCTAACACTTCATTGATAAGTGCCAAAAGGTGTTTTCCTGATACCATTATTCTACTAATGAATTCTTTTTGCTGTTCCTTGAGGTTCCCGTCATCGCCAAATATCAGCAATTGCCCAAATCCCATGATGGAATTCAGTGGAGTGCGAAGTTCATGACTCATTCGGGACAGGAACTCGGTTTTAGCCGCACTGGATTTTTCCGCTTCTTCCTTGGCGATGACTAAACCTTTGGTTTGCTCCCTGACTAACTCCTCAAGATGGTCTTTATGCCTGCTGAGTTCTTCCCTCGCTTTTATTCTCTCATTTATGTCTGTGGAAATACCTCCCAGGCCAAAAATTTCCCCATTTTCCTTGAACACAGGAAATTTAATTGAAATGTAGGTATGCAGGCCATCTTCGTGAGGAGCCACCTCTTCTATTTCCTGTACTTGCCCGGATGCCAGCACTTTTTTATCGTTTTCCATGAATATCTCCGCAATTTCCCTGGAGAAAATATCCATATCTGTTTTCCCTTTAACCTCCTCCTGTTTTAAATTAAAGAGCTTTTCATACTGGTGGTTAGCCAGGATGTAACGGCCTTGAAGGTCCTTGATGTAAATGACCGCCGAGGTATTGTTAATGACCGCACTTAACAGTTCTTCACTTTCTTTTAAATCAGATCCTATCTTTTTGCGGGCTTCAAGTTCCTTTAACCGGGCAAACATAAAGTAGACTAATCCCATTGCCAAGCCTGAACATACCAGAATCAGCACGATCAAGTTCTGCGACCAGAACTCATTGCCAAACCGGGTGACTCTAAGAGTTACACCATTCCCAAAAGGTGAAATGGGAGCAACCTTCGACACTTGTGGAAATACGTTCTGACGCACGCCGAACTCTGCAAGAACATTCCTGTTTTCATCCAATATCTCAAAATAATTGTTTTTTTGAACCTGGAGCGGCAAGGCGTATTTGAGAAGCTTTCCCAGCGAATAAACACCCGCAAACAATCCCTTAAACTGGTTGTCCCGGAAAACTGGAACCCACACCTCAAACGAGTAACCTCCCTGGATTGCCTCAAAGACATCCGTGTATACCGGCTGCCGTGTTTGCCTGGCGGCTTGGGAAGCGCGAGCGGGTTCAGGCAGGGAAATGCCAAGACCGATTATTTGTCGGTTGCCTTGCAGGGGAGCTACATTTTGAATGATTAAATTCTTGTCCACCCAGGTGATATTGATCAACTCAGGATGGTCTGCTACGTATTGTGATCCAATCCGCAGAAATGATTCCGGGGTCAGTTTTTCATCCGCACGCTCTTTGGCCAGCAATAATAAATAATCAATATCTCCCCGTAGGCGTAATTGCATATCCCCAACGGAGGTTTGCGCATCCTGCCTTACCAGCAACTCTTGATTATCAATATGCCTTTGTCTCAAGGTCAGCAACAACAACCCAAATGCGAAAAAAAACACAACAACTACAACAGCGAGCCCATTCCCTTGGGTGACCCATTTAACAAAGCCAGCCCTCAACCCGTTTTCTAAAAGTCGCTGTTTCACGAAAATATCTCTCCCAGTCGCAGTGGGACCGCTATTTTTTCCTGAAAGCTAAACCTTCATAATCATCTTTACTGAGTTAATAATCAAAAGTGCTGTCGTCATCGGCGCAGACCCAAAACATTTCCGCCAGAAGATCTATTTTCATACGCCCGACAATAGAATTAAATCCAAAACTTACAAATTTTAGAAATAACTGCCTGTTTCGTCAATAAAATTTAAATAACTATATAGGAATAAGCCGCCTTATGATGACATAAAAAGGTCAATCCAGAGTTTAAACCCAATAAACAAACAACTGGCAAATAACCTTAACACTTTGCCAGACCATCATGACTAAGGTAGGAGTCCCTCGGAATGGATTCTTTCGGCCAGTTCCTCGCCAAGCACATCGAGGTAGGCTCCTGCGATTTCCCCGGTTCCAAGTTCCGATATCAGCTCGCTCTCCTGAAAAATATCAAAAATCTATAAAACAAAGCTTTATCTCAAATACTTCTATTTTACACAACTGTGACGAATTTTTAACTCCAACTGGATACCTATTAAGCAGAATACGTGCAAATTAGAAATGTAAATTTTTTTATCAAAAATTTTAATCATCGCCTCCCTAAAAAGCGGCAGGAGAAAAAATCATGGGAAACATAACTGGATTATTTGCAAAATCTTTAAAAGCAAAATTAATACTGTTTTTCCTGCTGGTAGGCTTGGTTCCTCTTTTTATCAACGGGTACTCCACTAACAATAGCATGGAGAAAATAAAGCAGATCAACGCTTCCAATCTCGCTATCTCTGCGGACAATATTGCCAGTGCGATTGAAAAAAATCTATTTGAACGATACGGCGATGTCCAGGCCTTCGGACTCAATGAGGCCATCCAGGATAGCAATAACTGGTATCAGGGAAACAATACCAAGATTGTAGTGGCGATGAATAAATTAAATGCCATGTACGGCATTTATTCTGTCAGCCTGCTTGTTGATTTGGAGGGAAAAGTAATTGCCGTTAACTCTAAAAATGACCAGGGGAACTCGATTGATACTTCGAACTATTACAATCAAAACTTCCTCAATGCCGGGTGGTTTGGTAAGGCAAAAAACCTTAAACCCGGTGAAACCCATCTCACACCGCTCCACCAGGACGAAGAGATTGAAAAAATATACAACAGCGATGGCCTGACAATGGGTTACTCCGCTCCTGTATATGGAAAAGACGACCAGGCCATTGCTGTCTGGCACAACTACGCCAAATTTTCGCTGGTTGAGGACATCTTTCTAGAAGCATACCAGAACTTTGTTTCACTTAAGCTTCCTGATATTGAGCTAACCCTGCTCGATCCTAAGGGAAACATTATTGTGGATCTGGATCCCACTTACAAAAAAGGTACTGCTGAAAAGGTAGCTCACAATTTTGAAAAGGTGCTGTTTAAGCTAAATCTCGCCGAAAAAAATGTTGCGGCCGCTAAAAAAGCGGTAAATGGTGAGAATGGGTTTATGTACGCCACACACGCCCGCAAAAAAATTGTGCAGGCCGCCGGGTATGCCCATATTCCACAAGACTGGGGAATGAACTGGTCTGTTCTGGTCCGTGCGCCAGATGAAAAGTTAAACGCTTCCATTATCGCCAGTGAGAAAAACAGTTTGATCATTGCCGGAGTCAGCGCCATCGCCATTGCGTTTATTGCCTGGTACATCGCGGGGATGATTGCCAGACCGGTTACCGACGTAGCGCAAATGCTCGGGAAAATGGCGGAAGGCAAGCTGGACACCCCACCCTCTGCGATCACATCACGAGATGAGATCGGTCAGTTGGAAGAATTTTCAAACACCCTGCTCACAACAATCAAATCCTTCATGGATTCCGCCAAATCCATCCTCGGCGGCAATACCGACAACGATGACTTTGGCCTTAAAGGAGACTTCGACAAGGCAAGCCAAACTATGCTTTCGCAGGCTATCGCCAATAAAGAAGCCGCCAAAGGTATAGAATTCGTATCCAATGCCGCAGAAGCTAATGTCACAACCGGCTTTACGACCTGTGACCTTGACTTAAAGGTTAAATCCGCCAACCAGCTCGCAACCCAGATTATTGGTAGCGTAAAAGAGTATCTTCCAGGCAATGTTGACGAAAACAACCTCATCGGTGCATGTATCGATATCTTCCATAAAGATCCGAGTCACCAACGCAGCCTGCTAAAATCACTAACAAAAGGGGGAAAACCCTATATTTCCGAGTTGAATTTTGGTGATATTGAGCAAACCGGAAAAATAATCCGGGTCACCGGCACTCCCATTATCGACAAAAAGGGAAATGTCGAGGGTTATCAAGCCGCTTGGGAAGACATCACCGAGCAACGCAAAATGGAAAAAGCAAACAGGATGGCCCAGGAGATAAAAGACCGGGAAACCAAGGAACTGCAAGAAAATGTCGATTCTCTCCTCGCGGTGGTAAATTCTGCGGCACGGGGAGACCTCACCCAGGAAATCACCATCAATGGTGATAACGCCATCGGGCAGATGGGCGCTGGTCTGCAAAAATTCTTCACAGGACTACGCACTGACATTGGCAACATCGGCAAAAACGCGGAATCGGTAAGTGCCGCCGCCGAGGAGCTCACCGCGACCAGCACAACCATGTCCGCCAACGCTGAGGAGACTTCCGCTCAAGCCGGTGTAGTCGCTGCCGCCAGTGAGGAAGTGGGCCTCAACGTCCAGACTGTTGCCACGGGTTCGGAGGAGATGAGCGCGAGCATCAGTGAAATCTCCAGTAATGCCACTCAGGCGGCTACGATCTCGAATGAGGCGGTCGAAGTTGCCAAAAGAACCAATGACACCATCACGACTCTGGGCGAAAGCTCACAAGAGATTGGTGAAGTGGTAAAAGTGATCACCTCGATCGCGGAACAAACCAATCTTTTAGCCTTGAATGCGACCATTGAAGCCGCCAGGGCTGGTGAAGCCGGCAAAGGTTTTGCGGTGGTGGCTAACGAGGTCAAGGAACTGGCCAACCAGACCGCGAAAGCCACCGAGGAGATCAGTGGCAAAGTCACTACGATTCAGTCCAACACTGGCGATGCCGTGCAGGCGATTGAAGAAATCAGCAATATCATTAATAAAATTAATGATATTTCCAATACCATCGCCAGTGCAGTAGAGGAACAAAGTGCTACAACGAATGAAATGTCGCGCAATGTTGGGGAAGCCGCAAAAGGCGTGGGTGAAATAGCCGAAAATATCTCGGGGGTCTCAACAGCAGCAGAAGAAACGACGCAGGGTTCCAGCCAGACCAAGGATGCCGCGAACGAGCTTTCAAAACTCGCAAGCGATCTGCAGGGTCTTGTTGGTAATTTTAAAATCTAAAACTCCGGGCAAAAACGAAACACTCCCGTCCATGGGCGGGAGTGTTTAAATTCTATTTGACGCTTCCCTGCTTACCCTATCCCCCCCATCAGCCGGGGTTTTCAGTCCTCTTTTTATCCAGTTAGGATTAATTCACCTGTATTAATTTTTGCCACCAGTTCCTCGATGAATAGTTCCAGGTAATGCGGCGCAACCGCTGACAGGTGCGGTTGAATGAGAACGTTTTCCATCGCCCATAATTTGGAAGTCTCAGGCAAAGGTTCCTCGCCAAATACATCGAGGTAGGCTCCGGCAATTTCCCAGGTTGCAAGTGCCGATACCAAGTCGCTCTCCTGATAAATATTCCCCCGCCCCACATTATAAAAATAGCAGGACTTCGGCAATGCCTCAAAATGCTCCGGCTTTAATATTCCATCCGTCTCCACACCACCCGGTAAAGCGCAGATCAGGTGATCGGTTTGTGCAAAAATCTGCTCCCAGTTTTCAAAAGTGCGAATTCGATCTGCAGTGGAAAAATAACGCGGAACAGGAAAAAGGTTTCTTTTGATTCCTGTAACAGTACATCCGAAAAGTTTCAGTCTTTCAGCGATGGCATTGCCGGTTCTTCCAAATCCCAAAATGGTGACCCGGCTGTTGTAGAGCGACCGCAATTTTTCAGAGATCTTGATCCGTGCCCATTTTTTCTGTTCCTGCATTTTTGCTGACAGAGGAAAGGCTTTCAAAAAATAGAGCATCGCCCCGATAACGCTTTCGGTAATCAGGGCTCCATGGAACCCGCCAAAGGAAATTTTCAAATCTTTCGAAGACTCCACTTCTACCCATTCATTACCCGCCGCAGGTGTGGCTATGAGTTTTAGCTGTGGCGCAGAATCCAGCCAGGCTTGTTTGAAAACCCAGACAATCACCGCCTCTGCCTGGGGCAGGCGATCCCTGAAATCTTTAGAGTTCAGGCAAACATCCACTTTTAATCCAGGAACCCGGCTCTCCAATAGAGCTTTATGTTCTGGCCTGAAATTCCAGGCCTCCACATGGGGATGGGTTAAATGAACCAGAATTTTTTTTATAGACACCGTTCTGCACCAGGAAAAATAAAGTTTCCGCCCACTAGGCGTGCGGCCAGTGTGCACGTGATATTCCCTCCTTAGCTTTCATGCCCCGGAGGGGTAATCACTTTATTTGGTAGCCGTGATATTTGTGATGCCCTCCTCCTTAGCCTTCATGCCCGGCACGGGTACATCCTCAATCTTTGTGCCCCGCAGGGGTAAAAAAGCTGTCTCGGCCTAACCAAGCACTTGCCCCGTTTACCCCTTCGGGGCATGAAAGCTAATGAAGTAGTATCACAGCCTCCCCTGCTAAGGGGCCACAACCCCTTTTACCAGAGCGGAAATGGACTGGATAACCGAGGGTTAGAGTGTGCACATAAGTGACCACTTTTATCAAATATCATAACCAAACAAAAATCAATAGATTTGCCCTCCCATTGATAACCTTATGAAAAATTTGACTTTAATTCGCCGCGCTCATTTTGGCCCGATTTTTGCTCTATCTATTTGTAGCAGTTACTAAATGTTTGTCAACTTGAAGGGAGGAGTCATGACACGAGTGCAATTGGTGAGTAAGTTAGCATCGCGGTTAGACGTTACCAAAAGAGAGGCCGATCTTTATTTGACCGCTTTTCTGGATTCTATCATGGAAACCCTGCATAAAGACGGGCGCGTGGTGGTTCAGGGATTCGGATCATTTAAGGTCAATGAATACAAGGCTCGAGTAGCGAAAAAACCTCTGACCGGAGAGCTGATTCAGTTACCGGTCCGACATAAACCCAGTTTTCATGCAGGAAAAGAGCTACGCGAAAGAGTGAATGAGGAAATGGTGCTGGTGAAAGAAACAGAAGTTTTGTTAAACCGCATCCAAGTGCCAGAAAACGTATTCAGCATTTCTGCGGGGTAGTTCACCCTCCCCGCAGGTGGAACGGTTGTTTCCGTTCGGCCATGTTATGGTATAATGAGACTTCAGGATGCAACTCCTGATTCCCGAGCGGATTGGGGAATCTCTTCATTCAAGGAGCCTCGGCATGTCCAACGACAGGGATACCTGTGGCAAATGCGGTGAAAAAAGCATCATCAAGGGTGATATTGGTTTAAGGACCAGCAGAGACAAAGAACTGATCATGGTGGTCCGGCAGGACCACGGTGTCGAAAAAAGTGTCCCCTTGCAAACAAGCGTATGTTGCCAATGCGGGTTTGTTGATTTTTATGTGGAGGACCCGGTTCACCTGAAAATCAGTACCGAGGACAAACCGATCAACCCCGATTTTAAGCAACGCCCTCTGTTAGACGCCGACTTTTAACCCCCTCCTTCTTCTCATATTTATTACCTTTTTTTGCCTGCCCCAGTGATAACCCTTGTGTGATGCCCGTTTTTGCGCCAAAATGGGAGTCCAGCTTGGGAATACCCTACGCTGAGTTTTATTAAATTCCGCAATCAGGTTGTTATTTCATTCTATGGTCAAACCTTCTAAAGATGAAATTCACTACCTCCTTTTAAAGCTCCATTCTCTGACCGGAATCGTACCTATCGGAGCTTTCCTGGTCATTCATATTTGCGTCAACTCCCTTCGTACCGTGGGGGTATGGCCCTACCAGCTCAGCATCGATGCGATAAACAGTATTCCCTTTCTTTTGGTCGTTGAAATAACTTTTATATATATCCCCCTGCTGTTTCATTCAGTTATGGGGTTTTACGTTGCAAATATTGCCAAAAACAATGTGCATCGGTACCGGTATCCACGTAACGCACTTTACACAATGCAACGCCTCTCTGGAGCCGTTGTTTTTGTCTTTCTGGTTTACCATCTGGGCACCACGGTAGGGCCCAAGTTATGGGAAGGTAAACACCATTTTGAAGCGGCACCCTTTTTGATCGACATCATGAACGGTGAGTTCAAAACCTGGCAGGGAATACTGATCTATGCCATAGGAATTGTTTCGGCAACCTTTCACTTTAGCAATGGTCTATGGGGGTTTTGCGTTTCCTGGGGCATTTTGATTGGCAAAAGTGCCCAGAGAAACGGGGCAATCGTTTTCGCAATGATCGGTCTGGCACTGACCGTTCTGGGTTTAGCAACGGTAGCGGAGTTTAATATGAACCCGCTTCCTGTCGAAGCAACGGTGGCGAGGTGAGGACATGACAAACAGAAAGAAAAAAGTAGTCATCGTTGGAGGTGGATTGGCAGGGCTCGCCCTGGCCATGAAATTTTGCGAACGCAACGGGGAAGCGACCGTGGTGTCTTACCAGTCGTTAAAGCGATCCCATTCGGTTTGCGCACAGGGGGGCATCAATGCCGCCATCGACGCAAAAAACGAAGGCGATACCCCGGAAAAACATTTTTATGACACAATTAAAGGTGGCGACTTTCTCGCCCACCAACCCCTGGTGCGCGACATGTGCCACCAGGCTCCAACCATCATTCACCTGATGGACCGGATGGGGGTAGCGTTCAACCGGACCGGAGAAGGGCATCTCGATTTCCGCAGATTTGGCGGCACGTTGTATAACCGAACCGCTTTTGCCGGAGCCACCACAGGACAACAACTCGTTTACGCACTCGATGAACAGGTCCGACGCCATGTGCATGACGGTTCAGCAAAAACCCTGGAATGGCATGAATATCTGGGGGCCGTTCTTGATGCAGAAGGAATCTGTCGAGGTGCGGTGATTCACGACCTGAGGACCGATGAAATCTATACCTTAAAAGCAGACGCCGTAGTATTGGCCACCGGCGGACCCGGACAGGTTTATGGGCGATCCACCAATTCCGTTGTCAATACCGGAGCCGCCGCCACCACCGCTTATATGCAGGGGGCCAAGTTCG
>Ga0233449_1000594_pt1 | contig 40573 bp, 33 predicted proteins | sample SI_124_October20_FD_183012 | JGI IMG/M metagenome (GOLD analysis project Ga0233449, IMG submission 183012) | Seawater microbial communities from Saanich Inlet, British Columbia, Canada - SI_124_October2016_200_MG | ecosystem: Environmental > Aquatic > Marine > Inlet | place: Canada: British...
CTTTAAAACAGCCTCCACATCTTATTTCTTGGTCGTCAACGCTGATCGACATGCAGAAGGCTTTCATGGCGAGATGAAATTCTCAGAGACACTTATTCCCTACGAGCATGATTTTTCATGGATTGATTGGGAAGTAAACAACATGATTGATTGTTTGAATTCAGACAAGGTTCCTGAAAGTCATATCAGCTGTGAAAATTGTGCATACGCCAAACAAAGAAAGTCTTATGATTGAGTTGATTTAATTAGTTTTGATGTCTGTCTTTTGTATGTTTGCCGCTTGGATTAACTCCAAAATCTAATAAAATTTTCGATTATTTTCCTTGTAATGAGAATGATTCTTATTTACAATTATAAATAGTTCTCATTTAGATTAATAAATAATTTTAAGGAGCCATTGATAACATGAATTTTAAAAAAAGAGCCTTGACTTTGGCAGCCCTCACAGCATTAAGTGTTTCCGCGATGGCCAATACACCGACCAACGAAGAAATTTACCAAATGATGAAAGAAATGAAAGAGGAGTTAGCCAAACTTAAGGCGGAAAATGAACTGCTCAGAGGTGATGTGAAAGAGGTTGCTGCAGAAAATAAATCCCTCAGGGGGGAGGTGGAGGATGTTGCTGTTGCGACAGATGAAGCAATTAAAGCCCAAGTTAAATTATCGAATAAAACAACCATCGGGGGTTATGGCGAACTTCACTACAACAACCTAAGAGATCAAAAGGGGCAGAGCAACAAGCATGAAATGGATTTCCATCGTTTCGTATTATTTGTCAATTATGAGTACAACGATAAACTAAGGCTTGTATCAGAGCTTGAGTTAGAGCATAGCGTCTCTGGTGACGGTCAAGTGGGTGAAATTGAATTAGAGCAGGCCTATGTTCAATACGATGTTACCGATAGAACAAGTGTGGTTGGTGGGCTATTTCTTATGCCGGTGGGTATCTTAAATGAAACTCATGAGCCATCAACCTTTTATGGGGTTGAACGTAATAATGTCGAGAAATATATTGTGCCTACATCCTGGTGGGAGGGTGGCGCCATGGTGCAGCATGAAATTATGGATGGCCTAGGAATAGATTTAACGGTTACATCTGGGCTAAAGGCAACAAGCGATACCGACTTCGATGTTAGAGACGGTCGACAAAAGGTAGGTAGTGCAGATGCCCATAAATTAGCTTACACGGGAAGATTAAAATATACAGCCATACCGGGCTTAGAATTAGCAGGAACGGTCAACTATCAAGATAATTTTGGTCAAGATGCTTATGAAGGCGTGGGCTCAGCGACGCTTTATGAAGCTCATGCTGTTTATAACAGAGATCAGTTCGGTTTAAGGGCGTTATACGCAACCTGGGATATTGAAGGTTCGGCGGTAAAGGCCTTGGGGCAAGATAAACAATACGGCTATTACGTAGAGCCTTCATATCGGTTTAGTGTATACGGTGAAGACTTAGGTGTGTTTACTCGTTATAGCTTGTGGGATAACAAGGACGGGAGTGGATCAACGCTAGACACCAAATATAAACAATATGATGTCGGTTTAAATTGGTGGGTGGATAAGGACGTTGTGCTGAAGGTTGATTATCAAATCCAAGATGTAGGGGCAGGCATTGACACAGAGCTTGATGGACTTAATTTAGGATTGGGATATCAATTTTAAAGTGCATATATATTTGAGAGGAAAATGACAAGATCGCATGAAAATTATTTGCTGTGGCTTTTGCGGGAAATACAAAAAAGCGATAGCTTGTGGAAAGATGAATTGGGCTATCTTGTAAGATTAATTCAACAAACGAAAGAAGATCATTTATAGATACTTTCAATAAAAAATTTCCTCTTTCCCGTTCATGGGTGATACTTATTTTAATATTATTAGCATCATCGCTACATGCGCGTGGCGTTTATCAAACTGATAAAGATTTCTTAGCTGAGGTTTACGATAACAACCCACCCAAAAGTAAGGCCATCATGCTATTGGGTGACCTAAGGAAATCAGTGGAGAAAATCCTAGAGCATCCTTATGGTTCATTACGAATTAGGTATTGGCAAAAAGATAATAAAACAACTTGGATTTTAGAGGAGATAGGAAAAACAGAGCCGATCACATTTGGTGTTGTGATAAAAGATAGTAAGATTCAAAATATTAAAGTGTTAGAGTTTAGGGAAATTCGGGGCTGGGAAGTGAGGTATCAAGCCTTTACAAAACAGTTTATCGGGGCTGGTTTAGATGGAATGAAATTAGATAGAAACATTGATGGGATATCTGGAGCTACCTTGTCGGTGTGGGCAATGACATCAATTGCTGAACTTTCGCTCTACCTTGATCAATATTTGAAAAAATAGATGAAAAAAATAAGAATCACCAAGAAGTCCATCAACCAAATCCATAAGTTCACGGGTATTGCTGTTTGTATTTTTTTAATTCATTTATCAATAACTGGGATATTCCTAAATCACACGGAAGATTTAGGGTTGGATGAAAAATATACCGCCTCCCCCTTGGTCTTGGCTTTATATAACATCGCCATACCCAGCAAGAAAGAATCATTTGTATTGGACAATCGCTTCATATCAAGGTTTGGCAATCAGGTGTTTATCGATAATCAACCTGTCATTAAAAATGAAAATCCAATCATCGGCGCGGTGTTTTTAAATCAAATGTTAGTCATCGCCTTTCCAAATAAACTTATCTTATTGACCCAAAAAGGGGAGTTAATTGAAAAGATAACAAGCGCATCAGGCATGCCAGTTAATATTGAAAGGTTAGGGTCATCAGGTAATCGTTTATACCTCAAGGTAAGCAATCAAGTATGGGAGTCAATAGATCAAGCGCAATCATGGACGGCAACTGACTTAGGCTTTAATAGCTGGAGCACAGAAGCTGGTATGCCTGATGAAGCAACGAAACAAATTGAGGTGTATTTTTCAGGCAAGGGCGTCTCGCTAGAGCAATTCTTATTAGATCTTCATAATGGAAATATTTTTAAGGGTTTTGGAAAATGGTTTTTAGATATCGTAGGCATATTTTTGCTGCTACTCTCAATCTCTGGTTTTTGGATCTGGATAAGAAGAAGACGCTAAACTAACTCTTATTCCCTTTAGGTAGATTTTCATCTACTATTTTATGTATGTTCCATTTCAAATATAAATAAATGATGAGAAAAATTCCTCTTCTTTCTGTAGCGCTTATTTTCAATAGTGCTTTTGCAGTTGAAGGTAAAGGGTTTACCCTGACCTCTGAAAATTATTTTACCGTCAATCAAGCCTGTCATTCGTATGAAGTGATTGAGGGTAAGCAATATTGTGTTAAAGAATCAGTGATTCCCCTAAATTCATGCGGCGTGCAATCAGATTGGCCTTGTATGAACCCTGAGGGGTGTCTTGGAATTACACAATTTATTAAAGAATAATATGGCTTACCTACATACACTCAGATTAATTTTTTTCCTCCTTTTGCCAATTTATGGCCAAGCTGAGGAGGATCTAAAGTACAGTTATGAACACGATAGTATTGGTGATAAATACGACGCAGAAGGCGACATCACGTTTCGCAACCATAAAGACAATGGCGTTGTTTTTGAGTATGCCCACGTCAATATTAATTGGAAAGGGGGTTTTTTTAAATCAAGCATTACGGATGACTTTATTCAAAAAAAACCCATCCAAAATGGCTTGGTTCTCTATGACATTACCGAGGGGAATCAAATAAAAGGGTATAGTGTTTTTGCAAGGCATATCCAAATTAAAAACTACCCCGTAGGCTTTGAGACCAAAAAAATAACCGTTGATGAAGGCAGACATCCTGATTTTAGTGATTACGATTGGATCTTTAAATTTAAAGTGGCAAGCATGGAAAATTTAAAAATGAATGACCAATCTCATCAAGCCATTTATACAAAACTATGGGGTTCTCGTCCCACGAGCACAACGAATTGCAAATCCACTCAGCCCGGCATGAATTTTTCTAACTCTACTGGAGAAATTTACGTCGAGAGTTGGTTCGATTTAAAAGATAACAAATTACTCAAACAAGTGTTTACCAAATACGGTTGCGTTCCATCCAAAAGATTAATTTCAAAAGAAACTTGGATATTGATTAATTAAGTATTTCTTTCAATCATCTTTTCTCTTGAGGAAGGCGTCTCTAAACTTATTCTTCCTAACAACCCTTGCCTGTAATCATTGATAAAACTAATGGCCGCTTTTTCAAGATTGGGCTTTCCTTTTTTAAGAATAAATCCACGTTCCTTTGCAATACCATCTAAAAATAATTCATCTTCTGGGAAAGGAGCCTGAAGGCCATATTTTTTTGATATAGATTCTGGATACCTAAGTTTAATCACGTCTGCTAACTCCAATGCCGTTTCAATTTCATCATAAGCATTCGATCCAATATTATTTGAGGCCGCTAAAAAAAATCCATCTAATTCATAATTAATTTTTGGCCACATCATTCCGGGCGTGTCGGTAAGGATGGTTTGTTTATTTATTTCTATTCTTTGTTGGCTTTTTGTCACAGCTGGAATATCACCCACCTTAGCAATTTTTTTATGATGCAAAGCGTTAATAATAGTTGATTTACCCACATTAGGAACCCCCATGATCATGATTCGTAACGGCTTGATCGAAGAATCTCGATGGGGGGCAAGCTTTTGGCATAGGGGTAATATTTTTTTTATATCATTTCTATTTTTGGCAGAAACCGTGATGGCCTGTGTTTTTGGTTGACCATTAAAATAATCTAGCCAGTGCTCTGTAATTTTAGGATCTGCTAAATCAGATTTATTTAGTATCTTAAGATGTGGTCTTTGCCTGCCAGCCCGAATATTTTTTATGACGGGGTTTACAGAGCTGCCAGGAATTCTCGCATCAAGCACCTCGATAATGACATCATTAATCTCCATCGCCTTTTCTGCATTATTTTTTGCTGCGGTCATATGACCTGGAAACCACTGAATACTCATATCTCTGCCTTTAATTTTTTTCTCATTAGTCCTTTCTTAATCCTAATGAGTGAATTGAGATTAAGGTAAACTAATACCTATGCAAACACTTGATGAAATGAAACCCCAACAGTCCCCTGAACTTCTCAAATCTTTACACATTTTAACCCGAGATGGAAAAATTAATCAGGATTCAAGAAGAAAACTAAAGCAGGTCTACCATCTTTATAACTTTATTGAGCCGATATTAGAAAAGATGAATAAAGAAAATGAGCATTATTCCATTGTGGATCATGGCTGCGGAAAGTCTTACTTAGGGTTTATTTTATATGACCTTTTTATAAAGTTAAATTTAGGAAGGGTAATCGGCATTGAGTCTAGAGAAGAGCTTGTTGAGAATGCCAAGGTACTAGCAAAAAAATTGAAATTCGATCGAATGAGTTTTATCAATAGCTCAATTGTAGAAGCTGAAAACCTAGTACCTGGGCATGTCGATATGGTGACAGCACTGCATGCGTGCGACACCGCAACGGATGACGCTATTTTTTTTGGATTAAAGAGAAAGGTTAAATATTTCTTTTTAATCCCCTGTTGCCAGGCAGAGGTTGCTCGGCTAATGCGAAAAAATAAATCAGCCTCCTTAAAAGAGCCCATCACTGAGCTTTGGCGACATCCCATTCATACAAGAGAAATCGGAAGTCATCTAACAAATGTTTTGCGGTGTCTTTTGCTTGAATCACAGGGTTATAAATTAACGGTTACTGAGTTGGTTGGCTGGGAACACTCAATGAAAAACGAATTAATTATTGCAGAAAATGTGGGCGTAAAAAAAGGCAATGCGCAGGCGAGAATTTTAGAGATTTTAAGGTTATTTAATTTGCAGGAATTAGAATCAAAATTTATCATTTAAATTTCTTCTCTCATATGGCTATGGATCATCAAACTCACAAATATAAAATAACAGTTAAGTTGTTATTTAAAAATCAACCAGAGGCTTTGTGAAGCAAATGAATATTCATTACCCAGCTACGCTGCCCGTCAGCCAACAGGTTGAAAAAATAAAAAAGACGATAGCGAGCAATCAAGTCACAATTCTATGCGGTGAGACGGGCTCTGGAAAAACAACCCAGCTTCCTAAAATCTGTCTTTCAATGGGGAGGGGGCAGGATAAATTCATTGGCCACACACAGCCAAGAAGGATTGCAGCAAGGTCGGTGGCAACAAGAATTGCTAGCGAATTGGATGTTGACCTCGGCGCGCAGGTAGGTTTCAAGGTCAGGTTTGCGGACAAAACTTCTAAAGGGACATCGATTAAGGTTATGACCGATGGTATTTTGCTGGCTGAAACTCAAAAAGACCCAAAGCTTATTCAATACGACACGATCATTATTGATGAGGCCCATGAACGCAGTTTAAATATCGATTTTTTATTAGGGTACATAAAAAACTTATTACCTAAGCGACCTGATTTAAAAATCATTATTACGAGTGCGACGATTGATGTTGAAAAATTCTCAGCACATTTTAATCAAGCACCTATCATTCAGGTTTCCGGTCGAACGTTTCCAGTCGATATAATTTATAGACCATTAAAACAGCTTAGCCAAGATGTGGTTGAAAATATTGAGGATGCTGTGTTATCAAGCATTAACGATCTGCCTCCTGGTAATAAAGGAGATATTTTAATTTTTCTACCGGGTGAGAGAGATATCCATGACATCAAAAAATTCTTAACCGACCAGCTTAAAAATAAATTTGAAATTTTGCCACTCTTTTCAAGGTTACCCGTCAAGGAACAGCAAAAAATATTCAAGCAGGGTACAGCGAGAAGAATTATCTTAACGACCAATATTGCAGAAACATCACTCACAGTCCCTGGCATTAAATATGTTATCGATACCGGTCTTGCTAGAATTGTACGTTATAACCCAAGGCTAAAAATAGAGCAGCTCCTCATCGAAAAAATTTCCCAAGCCTCAGCTAATCAGAGGTCAGGGCGTTGTGGTCGAATAGCCCCGGGTGTATGTATTAGGCTTTATGACGAGGAAGATTTTGATCTAAGGCCCACCTTTACCGATCCAGAAATTATGAGGACCTCTCTTGCCTCTGTAATTTTAAAAATGGCTTCACTTGATTTAGGGCCGGTACATCAGTTTCCTTTCCTTCAACCACCTATTAATAAATTTATTCAGGATGGCTATCAATTACTTTACGAGCTTGATGCGGTCGATCGAGATTTTAAAATCTTACCAATGGGGCATCAGTTGGCCAAGCTTCCGCTTGATCCCTCCTTAGGGAGAATCTTAATTGAGTCAAACAAACAAGCTTGCCTGAATGAAATTTTAATTATCATCAGCGCACTTAGTATTTCAGATCCCAGGGAGCGACCCTTAGACAAGGCTGAAAAAGCAGATCAAGCCCACCTTTTATTTCATGACCCCGATTCAGGATTCATGAGCTTCATCAAGCTATGGAAATTACTGGATGCAAAAATTAGTATTAAGAGCGGGAAGGGTTTGCGAAGTTTTTGTCAGAAATATTTCGTTTCTTATACAAGGATTAGGGAGTGGCAAGAACTTTACAAACAGTTAGCCGAAATGACAAAGGAGCTTGATTTTAAGGCCAGTAAAAAAGATGTTACTTATGAAAGAATCCACATATCACTCTTAACAGGCTTGTTAGGAAATATTGGCACTAAAATTATTGATAGCCATGAATACGTAGGCACGAGGGGGATTAAATTTTTAATTGGGCCAACCTTGTTTAGAAAGAAAAATTATAAATGGGTGATGGCCGCTGAGATTATTGATACGGGTAAATTGTATGCCCAATGCATAGCTAAAATTGAGGTGGATTGGATTGAAAGGTTATCCAAGCATCTGGTGGAGTATGAATACAGCAACCCTAGATGGAACTCAAAGTTGAGTAGGGTGGATGCCAGCCAAAAAACATTGCTTTATGGCCTGGTCATAAATGCCAACAAAACGATTCATTATGGCTCTATCAATCCGGAGGAGTCGAGAAGTATTTTTATAAGACAAGGCCTTGTCGAAAACCAGTATGAATCACCGGCCCCTTTTTGGACTCATAATCAAAAGTTAATTGATGAAATTAAGCAGCTTGAGCATAAGTCTCGAAGGCAAGATATTCTAATTAATGATGACATCCTGTTTGATTTTTATGACAGCAAAATCTCAAATGAGATTATGAACGGGGCTGGTTTTGAATTTTGGCGAAAAGGTATTGAGAAGGATGAGCCTAAATTTTTATTCCTTTCCAAAGATTATTTGATGCAAAAAAATGCTGATCAGATTGATGGCGTTCAGTTCCCAGATCAAGTGAAACGAAACAATGTCGATGTAAATTTAAACTACCACTTCGAGCCGAACCATCCGATGGATGGTTTGACCGCCAGTTTTCCTTATCACGGGTTAAGTCAGGTTAAGCAAGAATCATTTGATTGGCTAGTGCCGGGGATGATTCGAGAGAAGGTGCTTAACGTGTTTAAATTACTCCCCAAGCCAGTTAGAACCCAACTAACACCATTACCCAAAACGATCACAGAATTTTTAGTGCAGGCTGACACAACAAATAATTTTAACCAAGAGCTCACTCAATTTATTAGAGAGAAAACCAAGTCAACTTTGAGGGTCGATGCAACTTTGGTAAAAAATTTACCCATGCACCTCAAGGTTAATTTTATGATCACGGATGATGAGGGGGTTGAAATTGATACCTCAAAAAAATTGTCTGAATTGCAAGCTGAGCATAAGGAAAAGGTGACGGAGGTTATTGAGGAGATGGACTTTGATATTGAAAAAGATGACCTGACTTTTTGGCCAGAGCATGATGTCCCTGAAAAGGTCAGCGCTGAAAGGCAGGGCGAGGAGATTGTAGGTTACCCTGCATTGATCCCCAATGAAGTTAATGTTGATCTCAAGGTATTAGATAATGAGACCGAGGCAAAATCCTTGCATCAGTTGGGTGTCAGAATGCTGCTCACACTTCAATTAAAAGATCGCATTAAAATATTAAAAAAAACACCCCCTCAGTTTGATCGCTATGGACTATCCCTTAAAACCTATATTGAAACCGACGCCCTAAAAGAAAACTTTATTGAGATTGTTTTGAACGAATCAATGAACTGGAGTGAACCCGTGCCGAGGACAAAAGGTAACTTTGAAAAACTGGTCACCTTTGCTAAGAAAAGAATAGGGGAGGTGATTATCGAACTTTCAAATTCTTTGACATTAATTGCTGAGAGTTATCATGCCATCACGCTTGCCTTAAAAAGTCAACAACACCTACCCTCAACGGTAAGGGAGGATATCGACGAACAGTTAGAGCTTTTATTACCCGCTTATGAACCCCCATTATTTGTTTATGATCAGATAAAGCATTTTCCAAGATACTTGGCAGCGTTAAGGATTCGCATTGAAAAATATACACAACGACAAGAAAAAGATGCCGAATCACTTAAAGGACTAAAACGTTTGCAAGACAAATGGATTGAGAAGGTGATTGATTTTGTTGAAAATGACGAGGAAGTGCCAGATATGTATGTGGATTTTCAATATGCATTACAAGAATTAAGGGTCTCCTTGTTTGCACAGGAATTAAAAACCTTATATCCCATCTCACAAAAAAGAGTTGAGAAGCAATGGTATGAGATGATGTTGAAATGATTAATAAGATAAAAAAAATGATCGGCTTAGTAAGTGAAAAAAAACCACAACGCGAAGGCAGTTTTGATGAAATGACGGTGGATATGAGTGAGTCAAATGATGTCAGATCTATGCACATTGGTTCACCTACTATCCAAAGCTCAATGAGGATTAGCGATCCGTATCACCTAGAGCTCGACTATACCCAGATTATGGCATTAGCTGCTATTTTCTTAGACAAGCCTAAGAACTTATTGTTTGTTGGGCTGGGGGGTGCCGCAATCCAAAAATTTTTTTACAAATGGTTTAGCAAGGCCAACTGCCTCACCATAGAAATAAACCCAAGCGCAATCAATGTAGCGAAGCAATTTTTTAAAATTCCTAAAGCTTCTAAGCGTTTTAAAATTATTCAAGATGACGGCATTGAATATATCAAAAATTCGGAAGATGAATATGACCTCATACTCTCGGATGCTTTTGAAGAGTATGGTTTGCCCGAAGTGTTTTGTGAAATTCCCTATTTTGAAAGTTGTAGAGCGAGATTGACCGAAAAGGGTATTTTCATGATCAATTTATGGGGGTCCGACCCTAAAACAACCGCTTATATTGATCGAATTAAATTTACCTTTGATAACAATGTGCTTCATGTTAAATCGTCAACTTCAGGGAATATTATTGTCTTTGCATTTAATTCACGACCTAATGAATGTCGAGTTAATGTTTTAAAAAGAAAAATATTAACCATGGAAAAGCAAATTAACTTCGATTTGATGGTATATTTCAACAAAATTTTAAAAACTCAAAAGAATAAAACTAACAATCTTTTTCTTTAACATTAGGAACCTAACTTGAAATCAAATTATTTTGCATCCTGCCCACGAGGACTTGAGGCTTTATTAGTTAAAGAATTAGAAGCACTTAAAATTGAGTCACCCAATCAAGTCGATGGGGGTGTCGAGTTCTCATGCTCAATGGAGCAGATGTACCGTGTGAATATTACAAGCCGGGTAGCCACCCGCGTGATGATGAGAATTAAGAAAGGGACTTATGAAACAGAGGACGATCTTTATCAAGCAGCGTTAGATATTCATTGGTTTGATTATTTTGATATTTCAAATTCTATTAAGGTCAGTACAACTGGTGTTAAGTGCCCTTTAAAAAGCTTGGATTTCATGACGCTGAGAATTAAGGATGCGGTTTGCGATAGCTTTAGAAAAAAAATGAATAAGCGACCCGATGTGGATATTAGAAATCCTGATATACGTATCCATCTTTATTTGGAAAAAAATGAGTATTTTATTTATCTAGACACCTCAGGTGATCCACTCTATCAAAGAGGTTTTAGAAAATCGAGTGTGGAAGCACCAATCAAGGAAAATTTAGCTGCGGGTATTATTTTGCTTAGTGGTTGGGAGCCTGGTCAAGCCATGCTTGATCCTATGTGTGGTAGTGGGACTTTTTTAATTGAAGCTTCTATGATGGCACTGAATCAAATGCCAGGATTGAGAAGAAATTTTGGATTTGAAAATTGGAAGAATTTTGATTCAAAGCTTCTTAAGCAAATTAAATCAGCTTACGAATCAGAGAAAAAACCACTTACTTTTTCACGAATATATGGATCTGATAGAGATCTTCGTGCAATCCGAGTGGCTAAACGAAATTTAGTTGAAGCGGGTTTAGAAGAAGCTGTGCAATTAGTATGTAAGAAAATTACAGAGATTACACCTCCATTTAACGAAGGAGTGATGATTACCAACCCACCTTACGGTATAAGAATAGGAGAGGATGAAGAGCTTGCTGAAGCTTACCCACTTTGGGCCTCGTGCCTTAAGAATAAGTTTTCAGGATGGCGGACTTATTTCCTAACGAGCGATTTTAGATTACCTAAGCTGATGCGCTTATCACCGTCAAAGAAAACACCTTTATATAATGGTGCGCTAGATTGCCGTTTATTCGAGATTAAAATGGTCGCTGGTAGTAATCGTAAAAAGTAGTTTTCTTAACTTATATTTGATTTATTTTTGAATAGAGCAAAAATAGTAATGATTGAGGCTGCTAAAATTAAGTAAGACGGACTGATAGGGCTTCCTGTTTTTTCAAAAACCCATGTCGCTGCCAAAGGCGTGAGTCCTCCTGCAACACCTAATGTTAAATTATAACCAAGCCCAATAGTTGTGCATCGAACTGCTTCTGGTATTGATAAGACCATAAAGGCATTTAAGGGTGCAAGGTAAGACCCTAAGATAATTGTGAGTCCCAACTGACCAAGGAAGGCTAAATTGATATCATGATGATTCATAAGATAGAACAAAGGCACAACAAATAAAAGCATAAGCATGGAAGTAATTTGAAGCATTAATTTTTTCCCAACTTTATCTGTAAAGTAACCTGATAAAAGCACGACACCAATTAGGATGACCATAGAGATAGAATTGATATTTAAAGCAAGTGAGGGTGTAAATTTTTCTGCCACCTCAAACCAGGTGACCAGGTAGACAAAGATTAAATAAAAACCGACCGCATTGAGAAATACCAAGCCACTGATGTTAAATAATAGGGGCAGGTGGTTTTGAAAAACAACAAGCACCGGCGGTTTTAGTGTTGGCGCAGGGACCTCATCAACCAAGTGTCGTCTTAAAAATAGACCAACGATTCCAATTACAAGACCAAATAAGAATGGCACCCGCCAACCCCATGCATTAATTGTTTCTTCCGACATCAGATGATTCATTAAATCACCCGTAAAGGAACCTAGCAAAATGCCACCAATAGCACCACAGGTAATCGTTGCCCCCATGAGAGATTGCCTATTTTTAGGTGCATGTGAAACCAAGTAAATAATGGAAGTTGTGAACTCACCTCCAACAGATAAACCCTGAATCATTCTTAATAATACAAGTGTGTAAGCTGCCCAAACACCCCAGGCATTATAGTCAGGCAAGATGCTGACAAAAAAAGTCGGGATTGCCATGGCCGCGACCGATAAATTGAGGGCAACTTTTTTTCCGTACTTGTCTCCTACGTGACCAAAAATAACGGCACCGATAGGGCGCATAAGATACCCTACGGCAAAGATACTAAAAGCCATTAATAATTGTGCGGTAGGATCAGATTTCGGAAAGAATGCTAGACCGATGGCTGATGCAAAATAGCCATAAATAGCAAAATCATACCACTCAAGGATATTTCCAATCAGCGCTGAGGCAATAGATTTTTTATTGGTTGAAGCCATTCAAAATATTATAGCCTAGCAATTAACTCTCTTAAATTTTAATCAAAAAGAATAACTTAGCGCAACGTTAAAGGAGCGTCCCATCGCATAAACCTGAGTTCCATTAGCCCTGGTTATACCAGTTGACATAGTGGCGCCTTGACCCAAGTATTCACCACCTAGTGGATCGGCATAGCTTTTATCTAAAATGTTTTCTACCTCACCAATAATGGAAACTGATTCCCATTGATAGGAGGTAACAAAATCAAACTTAGTGAAGCCGGCCGTTTCTCTCTCTTGTCTGGTGCTGTTAACGTTATCTTTTTTATCCACCAACAACATTGATAAGCTGTTGTTCCAACTACCTACATTTTGATTGATAGCTAATGTCAAATTCGGTGGCATCATATTATAAAGGTCGGTATCGGCATCAGTATTTCGCCCCTTTTGATAATTGAATTTACTCAGCAAATTAAAGTTACCAAAGTTTAAAGTCTGAAAAAGATGCATATCAGCGCCCACATCCAATCCATAGATAGTGGCAGTTTGATTGTCAAATTTTAAATTTCTATATCCATCTCCTCGATTTGCAATTACGTTGGCATCAATGTAGTCACTGATGTAAGTGTAGTAGGGGTTAATTTTAATACGCCAATTTTTATTATCATCTTGATGATTCAAAACCAACCCAATTTTATGAGCAGTTTCTGGCTCCAGGTCAATATTACCCACATAGCCATTCCCATCGCCATAAAGGTTATTCATATTCGCCGCCATTGTCCATGTCGACCATGTATAGCGCTGATAGAGGTTCGGACTTCTTGTTTTCATAGAATAACCCAGCTCAATAGAGCTATCCTCTTCCATGTTATATCTAGTCAGCAAGCTGATATCGATGTTCTCATCCGTCTTCTTTCTCTTTGATGCATTAAAGGTATCGGAGTCTGCCAATTGATTAGAGCTCATATTATTTGTTTGGTTATATCCATGCACATCATCACTGTCGGTTTGAACAATACCTAAGCGAGCACCAAGGGAGGTAATCCAATTTTCTGTCCATAGACTATCTAACTGCCCATAGATATCAAAACGATTGCGTTTACCGTTGTTAATATTTAAGAAGGCATTGCCCGTCATCATGCCCTCGCCCGAATTTGAAGCCCAAGTATCGTCCAATTGATAGTATTGAATTTCTGAACCCACTTTCAATGTATCTTGATCATTCAGAAAAATCTCTGTATCAACAGCTAAGCCGGCAGTAATACCATCGGCCTCCATCGGCATACCATAACTTTGTCCCGACCCATTATTGTAGGTGTATTGCTTATCAGGACCGAAGTTGTGCTTGTGATTTGTATCATCAACATAAATGCGGGATGTTAATTTCCCCCATTCATACTCCCCTTTTTGACTTAAATTAAGCTGATAGTTCTTGTTGCCCACCGAATCCATTCTTTGATTGTCAAAATTTTCATAGGGGCTGTCGTGATAGGCTGCGATGACTTGATATATTTCATTATCAATTACCTTTGAAAAAGAGACTTGATGGTTCTGGTTTTTGTATGCAGTTGAGCCAACTTCATCGCTATCTAGCCAACCACGATCAGATGCAGCAAGACCTGCATCCTTGAAAGTTCCTCCAGCATAATAGTTTTCAGCCTTAACATACGAACCAAAATAACTTAATGCGGTATCTTGGTCTGCAGTATTGAGGGAAATATTTGCGCTAATGGTTTTATTATTTGATTTATATTTTGTACCAAATTGACCAGAGAAAATCTGATTTTCATCAACAGAGAAAATGGGCTTTACGGTATCAATCTTGATAACGCCACCAATATTGTCTCCTCCTTGGTCAACCGCTGATAGACCCGCCAACACAGAAATATTCTTAATATTGACTGGGTCTGAATAAGATAAGGGGGCATTCATATGGTTTGCACATGAGGCGATTAAATCCATGCCATCAATTTTAATTTTGATTCTGTCGTCCGATAGGCCTTGAATCATAGGGAGACTAGAAAACCCGCCGTTATGAATGCTATTACCTCCTAGAAAATTATCAATAAGCTTACCCGTATCGTTGCTCATTATTTTTTCGTTCTCTGAAACACCAATACCAAGCTCATTATCTGAAAATGGGACATCAAATTCTTTGGTAATATCAATTCCCTCTATACGATTTTCTGCGATTGCAAAGTTGGCAATTAAAAAATTTATAAATACGCCAGCAATTATTTTTTTCATTTTTTTCATTTTTACTTATTAGTTAATTTAAATCTTAAGTATCCGATTTATATAAATGAAATCGAATTTAAGTGCAATTTTTAATATGGTTTTTTAAGAAAGGTGGGGTGGGGCTTGGGCAAAAAAATTATATGATGTGTTTTTGCTTGTCAATGAAAGATAAATATTATTAAGTATGGCGGATTCGCTAGTTAAGATTTTAGATAAGGAGGATGAAGTAGAAAAATCGCCATCTTCACCTAAATGACAAAATGCACAATTAGCGAGGGCGTTTGATAACGTTACATCGTTGCCCTCATCTGAAAAAGGCACAAGCTTAACTGAGGTGCCTGAACAGATAACCTGATAGTCAACATCTGCTGCCATGACATTTGAAACAAAAGAACCCGACACAACAAACAACATTGTGATTAATGTAAAATAATGTTTAATAAGGTTCTTTTTTTTCATACGTTGGGGATTATAAATTAAATTTTAATTTTTTTAAAATCTAACGTAATGCATTTAAAGCTTGATCGTAGTTTGGTTCCTCAGTAATCTCGCTGACCAATTCACTGTGAATCACTTCATTTGATTCATTAAGCACGATAACCGCTCTAGAAGTCAGGCCTTGGAGGCTTGAGTCTTCAATGGCAACACCAAAGTCGTTAGAAAACTGAGCAATATTACGAAAAGCTGAGAGCATAATAACAGCCTCTGTTTTTTCTGCGCCACAGAATCGTTTTTGTGCAAAAGGTAAATCAGCAGAAATACACAACACGACAGTATTCTCTAAACCAGATGCTTCATCATTAAAGCGTTTAACCGATAGCGCGCAAGTTGGCGTATCAACGCTAGGAAAAATATTTAAAATTTTATTTTTACTTGCAAAGCTTTCTAAACTAACATTCTCTCGTTTATTGTTTGCCAAACTAAAATCTTTAACCGTATCTCCAATCTGAGGAAAGCTCCCGCCAATTTTTACAGGATCTCCCTTGAGGGTAACTTGCGACATTATGTATATTCTCCAAAGAAATTTAAAATATTTTTTATTTCATAATATTCTATCAAAGCTTATCAGGTAAAATAAATTTATATATGAAAGACGCAGATCAACCAAAATTTATTCATCTTAGATGCCATAGCGAATATTCTGTTACGGATGGTATTGTAAAAATTGAAGAATACCTTAACTATGCATTAGAAATAGGAATGCCGGCTGTTGCTTTAACAGACTTAAGTAACATTTTTGGTGCCGTTAAATTTTACAAAAAGGCAATTGATAAAAAAATAAAACCCATTATCGGTTGTGATGTTTGGCTGCAAAATGAAAAAAATCGTGAACAACCCTATCGTATCCTCGTATTATGCCAATCACAAGAGGGGTATTTGAATCTATCCCGCCTGATTTCAAAGTCCTTTTTAGAGAATCAATATAAAGGGAGGGCCGAAATAAAATCTGATTGGTTGCTCGAGGAATTTAATGCAGGCTTAATTGTTTTATCTGGTGGAGTTCAGGGTGAGATTGGCCAGCTGATATTAAATGATAAGGTTCAGGAAGCTAAAGACACAACCTTAAAATGGCAGGAGAAATTTGGTGATCGATTTTATCTAGAGCTTCAAAGATATGCTGAGGGAAAATCATTAGAAGACCAGGAGCGTTATATTCAGCAAGCCCTGCATATAGCGTCTCAAAATAAAATCCCCGTTGTTGCGACACACCCAATACAGTTTATGAAGGAGGATGATTTTAGGGCGCATGAGACAAAAACTTGTATCGCGGAAGGTTATGTGTTGGCTGACTCAAGAAGGCCCAAGGCATTTTCCCCAAATCAGTTTTTTAAAGACAGTCAGGCCATTCAAGATCTTTTTAAAGATATTCCATCAGCCATTAAAAACTCCGTTGAAATAGCTAAAAGATGTAATTTTAGTTTTCACCTAGGCGAAACTTACCTCCCTAATTTCCCTACACCTGAAGGAATGCAGATAGATCAATTTTTAAAACTGGAGGCTGAAGAAGGGCTTAAACAACGCCTTAAAAACTTACCAACAAAAGAACCAGTTGACGAAAAGACATACTTCGATCGATTAAATTTTGAGGTCGATGTGATAAATCAAATGGGGTATGCAGGTTACTTTTTAATCGTCTCTGATTTTATCAATTGGTCAAAACAAAATAATATTCCTGTTGGCCCTGGAAGGGGTTCTGGTGCTGGCTCAGTTGTTGCATATAGTTTGGGTATCACCGACTTAGACCCTATTGAATATAATCTTCTTTTTGAGAGATTCTTGAATCCGGATAGAGTATCAATGCCTGATTTTGATATTGATTTTTGCCAGGAAGGGCGTGATCGGGTTATAGATTACGTTAAAGAAAAATATGGTGCTGAATCCGTATCTCAAATTGCAACATTTGGAACTATGGCAGCAAGAGCGGTTATTCGTGATGTTGGGCGTGTTCTAGACCTTCCATTTCTATTTGTAGATGGCATTGCAAAATTAATTCCAATGGAGCTTGGGATAACACTTAAGGATGCGATTGAAAAAGAAAGTCAAATTAGAGACAGAATCAAAAAAGAAGATGAAGTCAAAGAGCTATTCGACTTAGCTTTAAAACTTGAGGGCCTAATAAGAAATGTGAGTATGCATGCTGGTGGTGTATTAATTGCTCCGAGTGAAATATCTAAATTTTCGCCAATTTACTGTCAGGCTGAGGGTGAGGGTGTTGTCAGCCAGTTTGATAAAGACGATGTGGAGTCTTTAGGTTTGGTTAAGTTTGATTTTTTAGGACTGCGAACATTAACTATTCTCTCGATGGCTTTGGAGAATGCTAATGCAATTAGACAGGTTGATGATCTAGCACCACTTGATATTGAAGAGATCCCGATAGACGATGTGGCCACTTACGATCTACTCAAAGCCTCAAATACAACCGCGGTGTTTCAGCTTGAATCCAGGGGCATGAAGGATATGTTGAAGCAAGCAAAGCCAGATTGCTTTGAGGACATTATCGCGCTGGTGGCACTTTATCGGCCCGGACCAATGGATTTAATCCCAGAATTTTGTAGAAGAAAGCATGGTATTGATGCTGTTTCTTATCCACACCCTGCTACAAAAGAAATTCTAAAAGAAACATATGGTATTGCAGTTTATCAAGAGCAGGTAATGCAGATTGCTCAAGTGGTCGCAGGCTACACCTTAGGTAGTGCAGATTTGCTTAGACGGGCGATGGGCAAAAAGAAAGTAGAGGAGATGGATGCCCAACGAGCAAATTTTATCAGTGGCGCTATAAAAAATAATCTAAATGAAAGACAGGCAAACGACTTATTTGATTTGTTAGAAAAATTTGCGGGTTACGGGTTTAATAAATCGCATGCGGCAGCATATGCAAAGATTGCCTATCAGACAGCTTATCTTAAAACCCATTACGCCTCTTCGTTTATAGCGGCTTCGATGTCAGCGGATATGAATAATACAGATAATGTGCATTTACTATTTGATGACTGTATGAGAAATAAAGTGGAATTGCTTCCGCCAAATATCAATCAAAGCCAATATAAGTTCGTAACGTTAAACCAAAATCAAATTTTATATGGATTGGGCGCATTAAAGGGATCAGGTCAAATTGCTATTGATGAAATTCTTCAAGAGAGAGAGGAAAATGGATTATTTAAATCTCTTTTTGATTTTACTTCACGACTAGATCTAAGGAAGGTAAATCGAAGAGTAATTGAATCATTAATTAAAGCAGGTGCATTTGATGAAATAGAAAAGAATAGGGCATCACTTTTGGCCAGTATAAGCTTAGCAATAAATTTTGCAGATCAAGCAAATGCGCATATTGGCCAGAATAATTTATTTGACACTTCTGAGGTGCAGGAAGTTGAGTTGGTATCTGTTGCTTGTTGGGATACACAAAAGCAACTTCTAGAGGAGAAGGAGGCTTTGGGCTTTTATTTTAGTGGGCATCCCTTTACCTATTATAAGAAAATGATTCGAGAATTTATCCCAACGAGATTATCTGAACTAACTCCGAGGGAGCCTCCATACCTTGTTGCAGGTATTATTTCTGATGTCAGATTTAAAATGACGAGTAGGGGGAAAATTGCAATCATCACATTGGATGATTCAGAAGGTAGGATGGATATGGTAGTTGGAAGTAAAGTGCTTAATGATTTTTATGAGCTAATTAAGGAAGATCAGTTATTGTTTGTTGAAGGTAGGGTAAGTCATGATGATTTTACTGGGGGCAATAGAATAAATGTAATCAAAGCCTATGATCTTCTAAGCATTCAGAGCACAAAAGCGCAGCTATTAAAAATTACTTTAAATAAGCAGGCGAATGCAGATGTACTTAAAAATTTACTCAAGCCCTTTTGTAATGGTGCTTTTAGTTCTGATATTAAAAAATGTAGAGTTAAGGTTGAATACCAGAATCATCAAGGAAAGGTTGAATTGATGCTGGGACCTGAGTGGTCAGTTGCGCTTCATGAAGATTTAATTTTTGGTCTTGTGGCATCATTCGAAGATGACAATGTTAAAATACTTTATAATTAGCTAATAATAATTGATGACTTGATTGGACTTATGAAGCGTACCTACCTCGAATTTGAAAAGCCTATTGAAGCACTTGAAACTAAAATGAAGAGTTTGAAGGATGCACATGATGAACATCCAACAATAGATATCAGCAAAGAATTAAATTCTCTTGAAGAAAAACTGGATGCGTTACAACATAAAATCTTTGATAACCTAACTGCTTGGCAAATTTCCCAAGTATCTAGACATCCGCAAAGGCCTTATACCCAAGACTACATAGAAACAATTTTTAAAAACTTTAAGGAATTACATGGCGATAGAATGTATTCTGATGATCCAGCAATTATCGGTGGATTAGCAGAGTTTGAAGGACAGTCTGTGATGGTTATTGGCCAGCAAAAAGGTCGTGATATCAAAGAAAGGCAACATCGGAATTTTGGTATGCCTAGACCTGAGGGCTATCGAAAAGCACTAAGACTATTCAAACTGGCAGAAAAATTCTCGCTACCGATAATTACTTTAATTGATACACCGGGTGCTTATCCAGGCATTGGAGCCGAGGAACGAGGTCAATCAGAAGCTATTGCAAGAAATCTTTATGTTATGACTGAATTAAAAGTACCGATCATTACTATCGTTATTGGTGAGGGTGGGTCTGGAGGGGCTTTAGCATTGGGTGTATCTGATTATTTAGCTATGTTAGAGTTTTCTACCTATTCGGTGATATCTCCTGAGGGATGTGCCTCGATATTATGGAAAAAAGCAGAAAAGGCTGAAGTTGCAGCCGACAGCCTTGGTATAACATCAGCCAAATTAAAAGAATTAGGTCTGGTAGATGAAATCGTTCCAGAGCCACTTGGTGGAGCCCACAGAGATTATGAGATCACTATGAAAAATGTTAAACAAACTTTGAAAGAAAAGTTGACTCAGTTAAAGAAAGTTTCAATTGATGATTTACTTAAGAATAGATACGAACGCCTAACAAGTTTTGGGCAGCATAGTCACAGTGAAAAATGAAGCCACAATTCAGGAAAAAATCAGCCAATCCTTTCTTGATAACATTCATGCATTAGAAGAGCATTCTGAAGTTCTTCTTGCATTGAGTGGCGGTTTAGATTCATCCGTTTTACTTCATTTACTTAAACAAACCCAAGGCAAGTTTAATTTTAATCTCAAAGCAATTCATATTCATCACGGACTAAATCCTTTAGCTGACAACTGGTTAAATTTTTGTAATAAAAAATGTAAATCACTAGATATAAATTTTTATAGTGAGAAAGTAAAAATGAATCTTGATAGCCCCCTTGGTATTGAAGGGGAGGCTCGTAAATTAAGATATGAGGCTATAAAGAAGAGACAAAAAGGAATTGTTGTTCTTGGGCATCACCAAAATGATCAGGCTGAAACATTATTACTTCAGTTGCTAAGAGGGTCGGGTTTGAAGGGGTTAGCTGCTATGCCAGAATTTGATTCGAAAAGAAATTTTTGGCGACCCTTGTTAAATATTAAAAGAGATGATTTGGCGGTATATGCAAAAAAAAATAATATTCAATATATTGAAGATGCAAGTAATCAAGATATGCAATTTGATAGAAATTTTCTTCGTCAAAAAGTATTGCCACTCATTGAGTCAAGATATCCTGCGTCAATTGAAACAATCAGTCGCTCGGCTAGGAATATTGCAGAGGGACATAATTTAAATAATTTAATTGCAATAGATGATAGTAAAAGGATTATGCCAGCTGATGGAACCTATTTATCCATGTATGGTTTAAAAAAACTTCCAAAATTGAGGGCAATAAATTTGATTAGGTGGTGGCTATCAGAAAATAATATATTAATGCCTAACAAAAAAAATATCGAAGAACTCTATAGGCAAATTCAGCATATAAAAAAAGACGCATCCTTAAAGTTAAAGATTTCAAATGATGAGTCGGTTAGGGTGTATGGAGATAAATTATTTATTGTTAAATTAATGATTAATACAAATGTCTGTAATTTAGAATGGAGTGGGCAAGAGGAGCTAAGCCTTCCAAATAAAACTAGGCTACAATTTATTAAAACAAAGGGTGAGGGGTTGTCTTTGTCTAAACTTGGATTAAAGACCTTAAAAATTCAAAGTAGAATAGGGGGCGAAAAATTTAAACCCTTTTCAGACCAACCAACCCGAAGCCTTAAATATTTGTTTCAAAATGCGAACATCCCGCCATGGGAAAGAAATCAGATACCATTAATTTTTGCTAAAAAACAGCTCGTTGCAGTTCCAAATTTAGGTATTCATTATGAATTTCAAGCCAAAGAAGGTGAGATGGGTTACCAAATCAATTGGCTTCGGTAATTTCAGAATCGGGAAATATTCCTAATAAAAAATGAGATATTTTATGTAGAATACTCCTTTTTACATATAAATGAATTCTAATAAAGTTAATCAAATTGAATAAACTATTTAAATCAACTGGCGCAGTCGTTGTTATTACATTACTTTTTAGTTCTGTGGTTATCTCAGGCGAATCTCTTAAGGTTGAGAGTATTGAAGTTTACTCACCCACAGCACTTCCTTCAATTGGCTTGCCGGTTAAAGATGTACCATATGCTGTTCAGACAGCAACGGCTGAAGAGATTAGTGAGCAACCCGGCGTGAGTGTTGCTGATTATATGGTTAATAATCTTGAGGGGGTGACTGTGAACGAAGTTGGCGGCAACCCTTACCAGTTAGAAATAAATTATCGGGGCTATAACGGAACACCCCTTGTAGGAAACCCCCAAGGTTTATCAATTTATGTTGACGGCGTAAGACAAAATATGCCGTTTAGTAATAATGTTTTATGGGATACGATTCCTGATTTTGCTATCGAAGATATGCAATTAGTGGGTGGGTCAAATCCTGTTTATGGGCTTAATACATTAGGCGGCTCTTTAAGCATGCAAACTAAAAGCGGGCGTACATTTGATAGATCAGCTATAGAGGGGCAAACAGGGTCTTGGGGAAGAAATATTGGGCTTATCGAAACAGGCGGTATATCAGATGACCAACGTTTTGATTATTACGTAGGTTATGAGTATTTCAATGAGGACGGTTGGAGGGATGAGGCACCAACAACAGTAAACCAATGGTTTAGTAAATTTGGTTTTGAGGGCGACACAACGAGATATGATTTGAGTTATACAGGCGCTCATAACAGCCTTATAGGAAACGGTTTGGTCCCTAAATACCTGATGGGTAATGATTTAAAGGGCGTTCATACCCTGATGGATAAAACAAATAATGATTACAATCAAATCCAACTTAACGGTACGGAGTTCATTGGCGACACATTAATGGCATCCGGAAATATTTACTGGAGAAATGGCGATCAAAGCACCTATAACGGTGATTTAAATGATGAATATGATGGCGTAGCAAATACAAATGAGGGCGTTATTAATAGATCCAAAACAACACAGAATGCCTATGGCCTCAATGGGCAATTAACCTTTGATGATGACTGGTTAACAAGAAGAAACCAACTAATTGTGGGCATTGGGTATGAATATTCCAAAGTGAAATTTGATCAGTCTGAACAAGAAATTGCAACACTTGATCCATCAGGGTATTTTTCAGGTGCTACAGAAGCACGTGAGCAAACAACGGGTTTAACTGGTCAAACGAATACATGGAGTGGGTTTATTTCGAACAATCATGCTTTAACAGATAAATGGAGTGTTAACACGGCAGCCCGATATAACTATGTCACGATTGATAATAAGGATACATTTAATGCTGAAGGAGCATCTGCCTCACTAACTGGAGAACATGACTTTGATCGGCTTAACCCTTCTATCGGACTTACTTACAACCCAAACAATAATTTAAGCACTTATGCATCTTATAACGAAGCTAATCGAGCCCCTACCAGTATTGAGCTTGGGTGTGCAAATCCAGCAAACCCTTGTACACTCCCAACTCAAATGGCAGATGATCCTCCACTCGACCAAGTTGTTGCAAAAACATTCGAGATAGGCGCTAGAGGACAATTTTCAGGCGTGTTTAATAGTAAGGTGACATGGAGTATTTCGGCTTACGACGCAACCAATCACGATGACATTCTGTTTGTTTACACTGAAGCGAATACGACTGCAGGTTATTTTACAAATGTTGACGAAACAACACGACAAGGTGTAGATGTTGGGTTTAATACTGCATTTGAAGATTTTTCAATCGGAATGAACTATAACTATGTCGCAGCCAGATATGGAACTGATCTCACATTAATCAGCGAACCAAATTCATCGGCTGATGATGGCGCAATAAGTGTTGAAGATGGGGATTATCTCCCTAACATTCCAAAGCATAGCTTCAAAGTTAGGGCTAGGTACCAACCTGAGGCTACCTGGTATTTAGGGGCAACATTAACGGCCTTCAGTTCATCTTACATGATGGGTAATGAAAACCAGGAAAATGATTCGTCTGTAAATGGGTTACAAAGCGAAGTTCCTGGCTACGCCATTATTAACTTAGATTCAGAATATAATTTTTCAAAATCATTTGAAGGGTTAAGGGTGTTCGCTAAGGTTACCAACCTACTCGATAATAAATATTATACAGGTGGTCGTCTTGCAGAGACAAGAGTCCAGGCTGATCGTTCATTTGGGGCTGCAACAGATACTGCTTCACTTATTGGCGGCTCTCCAAGAGCGGCGTGGGTGGGTGTACGCTACGAATTTTAATAAGATAAATATAAAATGTTAAAAAGGGCTATAAGCCCTTTTTTATTAACATCAGGTGTATATTAATATTTTTAATGCGTTATTTAAATAACATGAGTCTTAAAACCAAACTTCTCATTTATATTAATTCCTTGTTGCTGATCACAACATTGATTGGCTTGATCATTATTATGGTGGTCACTCAAAAGAATGTTAGAGAAGAAGTTTTATCCACAATGTCTCTTGCTGAATTTGCGATTGAACAGGGAGTGAAAAAAAATCCTGATTTTTACCTATTCCAAAGAAAAAATAATGAATTAGGGATTTCAGAATTATCGGAAATTCGTCATTTAAGGATCCAATTCTTTAATAAGGATGATATTTTACTTGAGGAGACAGTAAACACTGTTGATGAAATCAAACCTCCACCCTATTGGTTTATTTACTTTATTGAACAGCTCACGCAAGAAATTTTTTTTTCAAAGATAAATATTGAGCAAAGGGGGGAGTTAGTGGGTTATATTTTAATTAAACCTGAACCCATTTATGAGTATGCAGAAATATGGCAACAAATTAAGGTAGGTTTATGGGTTATAGGTACCTTCCTGATTCTTATAAATGTGATAGTTTTGATTCTTTTTTCTCATATGATAAGACCAATAAATAAAATTATTGAAGGATTTGAGAAGTTAGAATCTGGAAATTTCAAGTCAAAAATTAAGAAATCAAATATTCTTGAGCTCGATATTATTGGTAAGAAATTTAATAGCATGATTGACAACCTTAGGCAAAGTAACAACAAGATTCATAAACTGAGCCAGAAATTAATTAATGTTCAAGAGCAAGAAAAAAGTGAATTAGCTAGAGACCTTCATGATGAACTTGGACAATCTTTGACGGCACTTCAAGCAGAGGCAGCCTCAATTTCAAAATCAACAAAAAAAACATCACGCGATGAAGCTATTTTTAATGTAATAAAATTATCAAAAAATATGATGTTTTCAACAAGGGAAATTATAAAAAAACTTAATTTGGGGTTGATTGAAGAACTAGGGTTTAAATCTGCTTTAGTTGAGTTATTTGAAAACTGGAAAAGACGATTTAAAGGTGTTAACTTCGAATATAAAATTGATGATAAGGCCTTAAAAAAAATAACAAAACATAAAACAGCACATCTATATCGTATTTTTCAAGAAGCACTAACAAATATTGCTAAGCACTCAACACCTAAGCATATTAAGGTAAGTATAAAGTCTTTAGAAGCGAAAGGTAAAATTAGAATCTTGATAAGCAATGATGGCATTAAGAGTGAATTGGCTAATCAAGATGGGCTTGGTTTGGTGAGCATTGCTGAGCGTGTAAATCAAATGCATGGAAGCTTAGAAATTATTAAAAATAAATATTTTAAAATAATCATCAATATGAGCTAGCTTAATGACTGATTTATTAATAGTAGATGATCATGAAATAGTTAGAGCGGGCATCAGAAGGCTTGTTGAAAATAACTCAAAATTAAATATTGTTGCTGATTTAGGTACGGGAGAAGAGGCATATCAATTTTTACAAAAAAACACAGTTGATCTAGTTATTATGGATGTTTCTATGCCAGGGAAAGGGGGCATAGAGACAACAAGCCGAATAAAAAAAAGATTTCCAAAGTTGAAAGTTTTAATGCTTTCGATGCATGATAATTCAATGATTATTGATAAGGCAATGAATGCCGGCGCTAATGGTTATATTTTAAAGAATGATCTCTCAGATGACTTACTTGATGCTATTGAAAAAGTTATGAACAATGAGATTATTATTTCAGCGTCAGTTGATAGAAATGAGTTTAAGAAATCAAAAATTAAAGACTTAAATAATAAGGAGTTTGAAATTTTTAAATCTATAGCTTCTGGAGAGGATCTATTATCAATCGCTAAAAAACTAAATATCAGTTATAAAACAGTGGCAAACTATCAAACATCAATTAAACAAAAATTAAGCATCAAAAACACTCTCGAATTTTATAATCTAGCCAAAGAAAATAAAGTTCTATAATTAAATAACCTTTTAAAAATCTATTGTTATAATTGAGATAATCTTCTTTGGACTAGTTTATGAATATCGGAACACCATTAAGTTCTTTTGCTACAAAAGTCATGTTACTAGGGGCAGGGGAATTAGGTAAGGAAGTAATTATTTCATTCCAAAGACTCGGTGTTGAGGTTATTGCGGTAGACCGATATCAAAATGCACCAGGCCATCAAGTGGCACATCGTTCTTATGTAATCGATATGACTAATGAGAGCGAGTTACGAAAAATTATTCTAAAAGAAAACCCCGATTATATTGTTCCAGAGATTGAAGCAATTAATACAGATTTATTATCGGAAGTAGATAGAGCGGGCCACGCTAAGGTTATTCCTAGTTTAAAGGCTGTTCAATTAACGATGAATCGAGAAGGTATTCGTAAGCTTGCCTCTGAGGAGTTAGGCTTACCAACTTCAAACTATGGTTTTGCAAGAAGTCTTGAGGAGCTTAAAGAATTAATCCTAGATAAAATTAATTTCCCATGCTTTGTTAAGCCAACTATGTCCTCATCAGGTAAAGGCCAATCTTTAGTTAAAACTGAAAGTGAAATCGAGTCTGCATGGAATTTTGCTGCAAGTGGGGGCAGGGTAGATCAGGGCGTCGTAATTGCTGAGAGTTTGGTTGATTTTGATTATGAGATTACATTACTGACTGTGAGATCTAAAGACTCGAGCGGAAATATTTGTACTAAATTTTGTGATCCGATAGGGCATCGCCAAGAAAATGGGGATTATATAGAAAGTTTTCAACCACAACCCATGACCGATATAGCTTTAGAGAAATCTAAGAAAATAGCGCGATTGATAACCAATGCCTTAGGTGGCCTCGGTATTTTTGGTGTTGAGTTATTTATTAAACAAAACGATGTATGGTTTTCTGAGGTGAGTCCAAGGCCTCATGATACTGGAATGGTCACAATGGCAACTCAAAAACAATCTGAATTTGAATTGCATGCTAAAGCAATCCTCGGCTTGCCAGTAGATACATCACTTTTAAATCCAGGTGCGAGTAAAGTTATTTACGGTAATCATGATGCAGATCAAATCTATTTTGAAGGTATAGATCAAGCCCTTCAATTTCCTGGCGTAGATATAAGGTTATTTGGCAAACCAAAGTCATTCAAGAAAAGAAGAATGGGCGTCATATTAGCATCATCAGATACTATGGAAGTCGCTATTGATAATGTGAAAAAAGCTTCCTTAAAAATTAGTACAAAACTTTAAAGAGAATTAAGGGTTATGAAAAAAATATTATTAGTTATTTTAGTTCTAGGGGTTATTTTGGGGGGAGCTACATACTGGTTTTTTGATAATCTAGATAATTTTATTAAAGACTATATGGTTGAATATGGCTCAAAAATGACTAAAACTGATTTTGAGATTAGCTCGGTGAAAACAGATTTAAAAAAGGGCGAGATTTTAATTAATAGGCTTGGCATTGAAAACCCAAAAGGCTTTAGTGATGCTGAAGCTTTTGAGGTAGATAAGATCACGGTTATTGTTAAAAAAGAGTCATGGAATCAGGATGTTATTGAGATCCCTCTTGTTCTCATAAACAACCCCGAAATTGTATATGAATACAATGGAAAAAAAACAAACTTCAACGTTCTCAAAGACAATATACAAAGTTATCAATCAAGTGATAGCAATCCATCTAGAGACAAAAAAATAAGCAAGGAAACAGAAAATACTGGCAAGCATGACTCAAAAACTTTTTTTATTAAGGAATTAAGAATTGTAAACCTTGAGGTAAAGGCAAGAGTTAGCTCGGTAAAAAGAGATTTTCTAAACAAGAAAATTCCATTAATAGTGATTAAGAATATTGGGTCTGAATCAAAAGGGGCATCACCGGAGATTATTTTAGAAAAAATCATATTAAATGTGGATGATGATTTAGAAGATATTTTTGACTTTACAACACTCAAGACGGATATCAAAAAAAATATAAATAGACTTTTAGATAAGTTAAGCGGGGAAAAAAAAGATAATTCTGGTAAAGAAAAGATTGATCATCAAAAAGTGATCAATAATCTCAAGGATTTATTCTAATACTTCAAGGCCAATAGGTTAAGTTTAGTTCTTTGTGCTAAAATCGCGCGTCTATTAATAAATATGGTTACTCATCAATGAATCAAAAGCTTCGTAATATTGCAATTATTGCCCACGTAGATCATGGTAAAACAACACTTGTAGATAAATTATTGCAACAATCAGGTACATTTGCGGAGCATCAGCAAGTGAGCGACCGGGTAATGGATTCAAATGATCTTGAAAAAGAACGTGGAATTACAATCTTATCTAAAAATACGGCTATTAATTATCAGGACCACCACATTAATATAGTGGACACTCCTGGTCATGCTGATTTTGGAGGGGAGGTTGAAAGAGTGTTAGGTATGGTTGATGGAGTTGTTTTGCTGGTTGATGCCGTCGATGGACCAATGCCTCAAACACGTTTTGTTACAAAAAAAGCATTAGCGCTAGGCTTAAAGCCTATTGTTGTAATTAATAAAATAGATCGTCCAGGAGCTAGGGCAGATTGGGTAATTAATCACACATTTGATTTGTTCGCTAATTTAGGGGCTACTGATGAGCAACTTGATTTTCCAGTTGTCTATGCGTCAGCTTTAAATGGTTATGCAAAAATGAAAGAGGAAGATGAAACAAATGATATGACAGCGCTTTTTAAGACTATTTTGTCTCATGTTGAACCACCAGTTGGAGATACTGAAGCACCTTTACAGTTTCAAATTTCAGCACTTGACTACTCATCCTATACCGGAAGAATGGGAATTGGTCGTATTCGTAACGGAATTTTAAAGCCTGGAAGTCCAGTGGCAATTATGATGGGGGATGAGAGAGTTGGGCAAGGAAAAATTAATGAGGTATTTGGGTATGAAGGGCTTGAAAAAGTTAGCGTCAAACAAGCTGAAGCGGGGGATATTGTAATTGTAACGGGGATTGAAGAAATTGGTATTGGCGTTACGATTGCGCAACTTGATAACCCTAAGGGTCTTCCAATAATACCTATTGATGAGCCAACACTAAATATGGATTTTATGGTGAATACATCACCATTAGCAGGTAAAGAAGGCAAATTTGTGACAAGCCGACAAATTAAGGAGAGGTTAACGAAAGAATTACTGGTTAATGTAGCGCTCAGGGTAGACGATACTGAAGATGCAGATGTTTTTAGGGTGTCTGGAAGAGGGGAGCTGCATTTAACAATTCTCTTAGAAAATATGCGAAGGGAGGGTTATGAAATTGCAGTTGGAAAACCCCAGGTTGTGTATAAAGAAATTGATGGAAAAAAATGTGAGCCTTATGAGAATCTTACGGTAGATATTGAAGATGAGACTCAGGGTGGAGTGATGGAAGAATTAGGACGTCGAAAAGGTGAGCTGACGAATATGGAGTCTGATGGTCTAGGCAGGACTCGTCTGGAATATACAATACCTGCAAGAGGTTTAATTGGTTTTCAGGGTGAATTTCTAACTATGACAAAAGGAACGGGAATTATGTCTCACGTTTTCGAAGAGTATTTGCCTGTTAAGACTGAAATTCCTGGGAGAAGAAATGGTGTTTTAATTTCTTCTGAAAAAGGTGAGGCGGTTGCATATGCTTTATGGAAATTGCAGGACAGGGGAAGAATGTTTGTTCATCCCGGAGATAAGCTTTATGAGGGGATGGTTATTGGTATCCATTCAAGAGACAATGATTTAATTGTAAATCCTATTAAAGGAAAGCAGCTTACAAATGTTAGATCCTCCGGAACAGACGAAGCGGTAAGGTTGGTTCCACCCATTCAGATGAGTTTAGAGTATGCAGTAGAGTTTATTGATGATGATGAATTAGTTGAAATTACACCTAAATCAATTAGGATTAGAAAGAGGTATCTTATTGAACATGAAAGAAAACGAGCTTCTAGAGAAGGTTAGTTTAGTTCTTGTGTTGCAATGTAGTCCTCATAATTACCCGTATAATCAATAATTTTGTCAGATTTAATCTCAAATATACGCGTGGCTACAGAACTCACAAACTCACGATCGTGTGTTACAAAGAAAACGGTGCCTTTGTATTTATCTAAGGCGGTGTTTAATGACTCAATGGACTCCATATCCATATGATTGGTTGGTTCATCCAGAAGTAATATATTATTTCTTTCAAGCATAATTTTGCCAAACAACATTCGACCTTGTTCGCCTCCAGACAAGACATTCACTTTCTTTTTAAAATCATCGCCAGAAAATAATAATCGACCGAGAATGCTTTTGATAGATTGATCATCATCTTGAGATTTTTTGAAGTGAGTTATCCAATCGAAGATAGAAGTATCCTTATCAAACTCATCGTTATGGTCCTGAGCAAAATAACTTATCTTAGCCTTTTCTGCCCATTTAACAGATCCATCATCAGGATTGACTGTATTTGCAAGTATTTTAAGTAAAGTTGATTTACCGATACCATTTTCACCAATAATAGCAACCTTTTCCCCTGCCTCAACCATAAAATTAACATTATTAAATAATTGCTTTTCATAAGCATGACTTAGCTTATTTACCGTAAGTGCTTGGCGATATAATTTATCTTTTTCCTCATACTCAAATCGTATAAAAGGGTATTGCCTGCTTGACGGCTTCATATCTTCAATCTTGATTTTTTCAATCTGTTTAGCTCTTGATGTTGCTTGTTTTGCTTTAGAGGCATTTGCTGAGAATCTTCTGACAAATTCTTGAAGTTCGGCAACTTGTGATTTGGCTTTTTCATTTGCTTTAAGTTGTTGAGATTTAACCGTCGCACTTGCTGCCATAAAATCATCATAGTTTCCCGGGTAAACAGTCAACTTTTGATAGTCCATGTCAGCCATATGTGTGCACACTTGGTTTAGAAAATGACGATCATGTGAGATGATAATCATAGTTGAATTTCTTGAATTAATTATTCTCTCAAGCCACCGAATGGTATTAATATCCAGATTATTAGTTGGCTCATCAAGCAATAGAATATCTGGGTCTGCAAATAGCGCTTGAGCCAATAAAACTCTGAGCTTCAGCCCTGGTGGAATCGCACTCATTTCACCATTATGATAACTATTTTCAATACCAACGCCATCAAGTAATTCTCCAGCTCTCGATTCGGCTGTATAGCCATCATACTCAGCATAGACAGTTTCTAGCTCCGCAGCCTTCATATAATCTTCATCAGTTGCATCTGGATTTGCATAAAGCTTATTCTTTTCTTCATTAGCACGCCACATTTCTTCATGACCCATCATGACAACATCAAGCACCCTAAGGTCTTCATACGCGAACTGATCTTGCCTAAGCCACGCGACCCTTTCATTTGATTCTATGGCAATTGAGCCAGAGCTTGGCTCAAGCTGTTTAGCTAGAATTTTCATAAAAGTTGACTTCCCACAGCCATTAGCACCTATGAGGCCATATCGGTTACCATCTCCGAATTTAATTGAGACATCCTCAAAAAGAGGTTTTGATCCAAATTGCATGGTAATGTTATTGGTTATAAGCAAAGCTAGTGACCTTTCATTGTGATAATAGTTAGAAACTTTCTGTTTTTATCTTACGGAAGCTAAAATTTTTTAGAATTATATCTTGTACTGTATTTTAACGATAGTTAAAATTTCATCACTAGATGGTTTATTCCATACCACCTCATCACCAACTGCATTTCCGATTAAAGCTTTTGCAAGGGGAGATGTGTAGGCAATTTTATTCATTTTTATATTTGATTCATCCTCACCCACAATTTGAAAGTTTAATATATTCCCTAATTCATTTTCAACATCAACCAATGCTGAAAAAAGCACTTTATCTTTATCTTGATCTAATGGCCTAACTAAAATAGCTGATTCAAGGCGATTGATAAAGTATCTTAAATCACGTTCCAGCTGCATTTTTTTTTGCTTATTTATAGAATCACTATTGGGAGATAATTTAGTCCTTTCTGTTTCTAAAAGTGCTATTTCTACTTCTAGCTCTTTTAACCCACTTGGCGTTACGTAGTTTTTTTCAGCGCTTATGGGGCGCTCTGGAACATCGATGCCCGCATGTTCTAAATCATTTTCTTTTACAAATGCTCTACTCATTTTATCAATATAATCAGTATATTAAAAATTATTTTTAAAGTAAATTATTTATTATGATTTAAAGCTTTTACACTCAATTATCTAATTAAGTATACTCATTCAAAATAAAATAAAATTAACTCTCTCTTTTATTATTCTTTCTTTGCCAACCGTGCATGCAATTGAATATGATAGCAATGCATCAGACTATGCTTATTATACATTCAAGATATTTAAGAAAGAGCCAAACCAAAAAGTAAAGGAAATTATTTCAGCTAAGTGTATTGCTTAAGATAATTTAAAATACAGTAAGTATAAAGAATTTAAAGTGTATTCTTTATTAGGGTCATGCCAAAAAAACCCTTAATCATATTATTTATCTTTCAAACTTAGCCTTACATCTTAAGAGCTTATTTTTAAAGTCATCATAATTATTAGAAACCGAAAATTCTGGATACTCATTAATAACATTTTTAGGTGGATCAAATAATATTCCTTCGTCAGCTTGCTTTAGCATGCCAATATCGTTATATGAGTCACCTGCAGCCACAACTTTGAAGTTTAGCTTTTGAAGTGCCTTTACAGCCTCCTGCTTTCCGTTTGCTTGTCTTAATTTGTATCCTGTTATTGAATCAGTATCATCAATAATTAGTTGATGACAAAAAAGTGTAGGGTAATCCAATTTTTTCATTAACGGACTTACAAATTGATAGAAGGTGTCAGAAAGTATAATGACTTCAAATTCGGATCGTAGCCATTCATGAAATTCAATGGCACCCTCTAGTGGATTCAATGTACTTATAACCTTTTTTATATCCTTGAGTTTAAAATTATTCTCATTAAGAATGCTCAGTCTTTTGTTCATCAATACATCGTAATCAGGTATATCTCGCGTTGTTAATTTTAGCTCTTCAACCCCTGTTTTTTCAGCAAATTTTATCCATATTTCCGGTAGTAATACACCTTCTAAATCCAGGCATGCAATCATTTTTTTTATCCTTATTTATTTAACTAAACACCATAACCTATTGATTATAATATTTAATATTTTAAAATCATACTCTTTAAGATCTCGAACCTTTTAATAGAAACATCTCGCATACTAACAAAACTAACATGTTCTTGCCTTAGTTTTTTAGGGTCTAATTGTATGCCCCAAAGGCCACCAATTTCATTTGGAATCTCAGAATATCTTATATCAATAATCTGATCGGAATTGGTTGGATTAACAGCTAAAAAGTTATTGCTAAACCATCTAAATCTTTCAACATCCTTATATTGCTGAGAACCTTTTTCTAACCATGGAAAATCCTTCTCTAGATTTAACTTGTTAATACTTTCTCCTTCTATTATTTCATCAAAAAGTAAATTTATGGCATCTACATGAAAATGATTATTTGTTTCATAAATTATTTTCCATAGAATTAAATTTCCAAAGCTTGGCTTTGCTTGTATCCTGATAATATCCTGACCTCTTTCTTCTGCAATTCCTTTTCCAATATTTAAAGCAATAGTATGTAGGTACATCCCTAATAATAGATATGACGTTGCCCAAACCACCCCTATTTTTGCATAAATATTATTTTTTTTAACTATGGCGATGATTACAAATAATAGAATGGGTAGGGTAAAGAGGGGGTCTATGATAGAAATGTGATTCCATGCAACCCGTACATCACTAAAAGGCCAGAAAAGTAATGTCCCATAACTTGTGCAAGCATCAATTAACCCATGTGTTCCATAACCTAAAGTGCTATACAGCCATGTTTCCTTGAAATTGAAGGTGCTAATTTTTTTAAATAATAAGTATAAAAAGCTTGCACAGACAAGCCCGCCAAAGGGAATAAATATAATTGAATGGGTAAATTGACGGTGATATTCAAGAAATAATAGCGGATCACTTGCCGAATGGATGAAAATATCTAAATCTGGTGCCATTCCAGATAAGAATCCAAGCATAGCAATTAAACCCAAATTCTTTTTTCCGAATGTTTGTGGCAGCACGGCACCGATTGTGCCTTGTGTTAAAGGATCCATACTTTGGCTTTTTTATTTAATTATAATGGATGAGTTACTTATTAAAATTGGGTAAAAATATTAAATTTCAAAACTAGATTTATTCGGTAACAATTTTTGCATCTCATTTTTTACTAATTGTAACCTTATGTCATCAGGATTTGCATCGTCACATGTATCATTTATACAAAAGAATGGCACTTTACCAAATTTTTGAGTGAGTAAATTTAATTTCATTTCAATATCTTTTGAGCCGCTTTCAATATATAAATAATCTGCTTGAATTATTTGTGCATATTGATGATGTTCAAGCCACCTAGGCACAAAATCAACTAATACACCAGGTTTGTCCCATGATCTAAAGTTAACGGATCTCACTTCATCAAATAAATCAGTTGCTTTCTTTTCAATCTCCAGGAGAAGGGTCTTTCTATATGGTCTTGGAGCATGAGCTAAGGGTATATTTTGATGAATATAATTTTTATATTCCTTTATCAACCATAGGTTTGATTGTATAGACGAATTAATAGGTGAGAGTAAATGTGGTTGTAATTCTTTATAGTTTTCATGAGGTTCATTATCATAGAAATATTTTAATTTATCATTGAACCACCAGTTTGTATCTACCGGCATTCCAAAAAAAATATCATCATTAAGATAAAAAAACCTTTCTGATAGGTTGGGGATGTGATGGATATAAGATTCAATATGGGCTGATGCAAAAATAGGGTTTATTTTCTTTGGAATAATATCGCGGTGATCAATGATGGTAACTTTATTATTTGATACCAACCAATTAGGTCTTTGTTCATCTGTCACAATATAAACGTGACCATGATCTGGAAAAAATTTTTCCAGGCACCTTAGGTTGAAAAGGAGTTCGCCATTATCGCGAAACCGCCCATCAGAATTAGCGAAGAGAGCTAAATCATCCTTGTTTGTTTTTGAAAAAAACCTAAAAGACTCACGTCTTTTTTTTTGCCAATTTATGTCGTCGGAATTAACCCATAAATAAATAATATCAACTTGTGTATCAAAATTTGCCATTGATTTAATCTATTGGTTTTAATCTTGTCATTACTCCCACTCAATAGTTGAAGGGGGCTTTCCGGAAATATCATAAACAACTCGATTAATGCCTTTGACTTCGTTGATAATTCTATTTGAGACTTTGCCTAATAACTCATAAGGTAGCTCCGCCCAATGCGCAGTCATGAAGTCTGAAGTAACAACTGCCCTCAGGGAAACAACATATTCGTATGTTCTGGCATCACCCATAACGCCAACTGATTTAACCGGTAAGAAAACCGCAAATGCTTGAGACGTTTTTTCATACCAACCTGATTTTTTTAGCTCTTCAATAAAAATTGCATCTGCACTTCTTAATAAGTCAGCAAACTCTTTTTTTATTTCACCTAAAATTCTGACACCTAACCCGGGACCAGGAAAGGGGTGTCTGTAAACCATATCTTTTGGAAGACCAAGCTCAACCCCTAATTTTCTAACCTCATCTTTAAAAAGGTCTCTTAATGGCTCGAGTAATTTTAATTTTAGTGTGTCTGGGAGCCCACCTACATTATGATGACTTTTAATGTTATGTGCTTTTTTGGTTTTGCCGCCTGCGGATTCAATAACATCAGGGTATATGGTTCCTTGGGCTAACCATTTAACACCACTGTATTCATTAGATTCCTCCTGAAATATTTCTACAAAATCACGACCAATGACTTTTCTTTTTTCTTCAGGATCAGTTATACCCTTCAGGTCATTTAAAAACTTGTTTTCTGCATTGACATGGATAACCTTAACACCTAAATTTTTCTTAAATGTTCGCATCACTGTTTCGGCTTCATTCAATCTAAGTAGTCCATGATCAACAAAAATACAGGTCAGTTGGTCACCTATGGCTTTATGTATTAAAGCAGCGGCCACAGAAGAGTCTACCCCCCCTGAAAGCCCTAGAATTACCTCATCAGCACCTACGGTTTCTTGAATTTTTTTTATTGCGGTCTCAACATAATTTGGCATATTCCATTCGGGATTACACCTTGAAATATTGATCACAAAGCTTTTGATTATTTCATCACCTTTTTTTGTGTGAGTGACTTCGGGATGAAATTGTAATCCATAAAAATGTTTGGATTTATTTGCGATCCCAGCTATTGGGGTTGATTGATTGCTGCAAATGATTTCAAAACCATCAGGCAGCTTACTTACCTTGTCGCCATGGCTCATCCATACGTCTAATAACCCATGTCCTTGCTCATTCTTTTTATCTTCAATATCTACTAATAAATCAGAATGTCCATGAGCCCTTATTTCCGCATATCCAAATTCCCTTTCATTGCTATTTACAACTTTTCCACCTAATTGATTTACCATTGTCTGCATGCCATAGCAAATACCCAAAATAGGGAGGCCTAAGTCAAAAATACTGGGGGCAACACTAGGCGTTTCGTTTTCATAAACCGAATTTGGACCACCGGACAGAACAATCCCGCTAGCTTCAAAGGATTTAATTTTTTCAATATTGGCATCATAGGGGAAAATTTCGCAGTATACATTCAACTCCCTCACTCTCCTTGCAATAAGTTGAGTGTATTGTGAGCCAAAATCAATGATTAAAATTTTATCCATCAAGAATCTATTCGAAATAATTAAATAAGAGAGTGACTTTAGTCGACTCGATAATTAGGCGCTTCCTTTGTTATCTGAACATCATGAATGTGGGACTCTTTCATCCCAGCATTAGTAATTTCAATAAATTTCGCTTTCTTATGCATGTTTGGGATTGTATCAACACCCACGTAACCCATTGACGCCCTTAGGCCTCCCATAAGCTGATGGATAACATTTACAACGGTTCCTTTAAATGGAACACGACCTTCAATGCCCTCAGGCACTAATTTATCTGAATTACTTTCACCATCTTGAAAATAACGATCACTAGAGCCTTTTTGCATAGCTCCTATGGACCCCATGCCGCGGTATGATTTATACGACCTTCCTTGAAATAACTCTACTTCACCGGGGGCTTCTTCGGTACCTGCAAACATGCTGCCTAGCATAACTGAGTTCGCTCCTGCAGCGATGGCTTTAGCTACATCTCCAGAAAACCTTATCCCTCCGTCTGCAATAAAAGGGATATCCTTCTTCTTTAAGACCTTATAGACTTCATTGATAGCAGTAATTTGAGGAACTCCAACACCCGCAACAATTCTTGTCGTACAAATTGAACCAGGCCCTATGCCGACCTTAACTCCATCAGCACCGTAATCTACCATAGCTAACGCAGCATCAGAGGTTGCAATGTTTCCTCCAATCACCTCAACCTTAGGATAATTTTTCTTTATCCATTTAATCCGATTTAAAACGCCTTGAGAATGACCGTGAGCTGTGTCTACAATCAAAAGATCTACCCCAGCCTGAACAAGCAGCTCCGTTCTTAATTCAGTGTCATTAGCAACACCAATTGCCGCACCCACTCTAAGTCTGCCATGTTCATCTTTACAAGCAAAAGGATGGTCTGTTGATTTTTGGATGTCTTTAACTGTAATAAGCCCCTTAAGCTCGTCTTTGTCATTAATCACAAGTAGTCGCTCAATTCGGTTTTGATGAAGAAGCCTCATAATTTCTTCTTTAGCCGCACCTTCTTTAACAGTTACAAGCTGATCTCTTGGAGTCATTACATTTTTAATTGGTTGGGCGAGGTTGGTTTCAAATCGTAAATCCCGATTCGTGACGATGCCAACAACCTTATCTTTTTCAACAACAGGGAGGCCTGATATTTTATTCTTTCGGGTGATTTGCATAACTTCATCAACGGACATGTTTGGATCAATTGTGATTGGATCATTCACCACACCTGACTCAAAACGCTTTACCTTATCAACACGATTAGCTTGTCTTTGAGGGGTTAAGTTTTTATGAACAATACCCATACCGCCTTGCTCAGCCAGTGCAATTGCCATATTGGCCTCTGTCACTGTATCCATGGCAGCAGATATAACCGGAATATTAAGGCTGATCTTTTTGGTTAATTTCGTTTGTAATGAGACGTCTTTTGGAAGGACGTTTGAATGATTTGGAACAAGAAGTACATCATCAAATGTTAATGCTTTGCTGGGTAGACGCATATTATTTTCCTTATCGCGCAAAAGGAGATTATACAGAATCGCCAATAAAAATCGATGGAAATTTTAAAAAAAGTTAGCTACCTTTTTTCATTTGCTTTCCTTCTGCCGCTCTTTTTCTCCTTATTTCCTTTGGGTCTGCAATTAATGGCCGATAAATTTCAATGCGATCTCTATCCCTAAGTGTATGATCAAGTGAGGTTTGTTTTCCAAAAATTCCCACGAGATTTTTGGTTAGATCTATATCTGGAAATTTTTTTTGTATGCCTGATTTCTCAATAGCCTGCTTAACGTTAATATCTTTCGGCACCCTGATGGGGATGATTATTTGTTTTCTAGGCAATGCGTAAGATACTTCAATCATTATTTGATCAGGCATTATCTCTCCTATTGGCCTCTTTAACAAAGTTATCAATGAATGTGTTTGCAATCATGTTAAATACGGGTGAAATGAGTTTATCTAAAATAATGTTGCTAAATTGATAATGTAATTCTAACTCTATTCGGCAGGCATTTTTATCTAATTTCTTAAATCGCCATTCACCTTGCAGCTCCTTGAAGGGTCCATTAATTAAATTAATAACCATTTTGTCGGGAAAGGTTTTATTATTTTCTGTGGCGAAGGTTTGTTTGACGCCATGATAATTAATTTGAATGGAGGCCTTAGTAATCTTATCAGATCTTTCAATGATTTCAGCCCCCCCACACCAAGGAAGAAAGCTTGAGTAATCCTCAACACTATCAACTAAGGTAAACATTTTTTCTCTTGAGTGTAAAACTAATGCACTTTTTTTGATGGATACCATGAGGTGATAATATTACTTATAGCGTACAATTAAAAGATAAAAAAATTAACATTCCTTATGAGCATTATACAAAATAAAAAAGCTTTCCATGACTACTTTGTAGAGGATAAATACGAAGCAGGTATCGTCCTAGAGGGATGGGAAGTTAAGGCAATCCGTGATAATAGAGTTAATATTAAAGAGGCGTACGTCATTATCCAAAAGGGAGAGATTTACCTATTAGGATGCCATATCACACCCTTGGGGAGCGCATCAACTCATATTAACCCAGATAATATTCGTACCCGAAAGCTACTTTTAAATCACGATGAAATAGCAAAGCTGATTGGTAAAGTTGAACGTTCAGGTTTTACGTTAGTCCCATTAGATATGCACTTTAAAAAGGGTAAAATTAAGTGTGAAATCGGCCTAGCAAAAGGGAAAAAGCAATACGACAAAAGGCAAGCCGAGAAAGAAAAAGACTGGAATAGGGAGAGAAAACAGATTCTCAGCGCAACAAATAAGGGAAAGTAGTATAATAGAAACTTGTTTTGGGGCTGACCCGGTTTCGACGTGGGTTACAAAACAGATCAGTGCATACCGAGGCTTCTAGGTACCTCGTTAATAAACTAGAAAAACAGTAATCGCAAATGACGATAACTACGCTTTAGCTGCTTAATTCCAGCTAAACGCTGTCCTGATGGGTCACTCGCTCAGGTTACAGCGTCATAAAGAGAGACTCGGAAATTATTGGGCTACTTAGTAATTTCTTAAACTTAAGGTAACTCGCTTTTATATTTGCTTGCTTGTTGGTGAAGTAAAAGTTAAACATAAACAACATAGCTAAGTATGTAGAACTGTCTGCAGAGGGCTTGCGGACGGGGGTTCGATTCCCCCCAGCTCCACCAATTACTAGTTTCAAGTAATTTCATAAAACTCCACAATACCAATAAAATCAGTACTTTAAGAGATTATTGGTGTCATGTGGTGTCTTTTAGGGTCTCAAAATATCTTATAAATATGGGTAAAAAAAATGGGTAAAAAGAGTTTATAATATTCTTTTACCCATTTTATTGGACATATGATCACCACGGATATGCAGATTAAGGCACTCAAACCCTCAGCAAAACCTTTCAGGAAGGGCTGCGGTAGGGGCCTGAATATTCTCGTTCATCCCAATGGAAAAAAGTACTGGATCTATCGTT
>Ga0233449_1000599_pt1 | contig 40242 bp, 33 predicted proteins | sample SI_124_October20_FD_183012 | JGI IMG/M metagenome (GOLD analysis project Ga0233449, IMG submission 183012) | Seawater microbial communities from Saanich Inlet, British Columbia, Canada - SI_124_October2016_200_MG | ecosystem: Environmental > Aquatic > Marine > Inlet | place: Canada: British...
CCCCATCCATCGCTTGTCACGAAAAGTAGTAACTATTGCAGTAATTATATTGCTTTCAGCCCTTACTTACCAATTCATTGAACCTTTATTTATTTGGGCAGGTGTTCTATCTCAGCCACTCGTTGGAAGTATTAGAGTTGGTTTACTAGATTACCCCTTTCTCATGTTATTTGTATTACCGTGGATGATACTCCCTCTGGTGATGCGTATTGGAGCGAATATCCGAGATTTACGTAGGCAAAAATCATTTCTCAACAATCCCCCTGCCGGCCCAGAAATTTCATTTTCAAATCAGGTAATTTCTGATGAGGAACTCTTAATCCAATTGAGTCTCCCGCAAGTACAAGAAAATTGGCTTGATTTGGATGTTTTTGTACAGGTAGGTTTGCTTCCACCCGCCAGAGAAACACTACTTGAAGCACTCTCGCGCAATGAAAATCAACAGCCACCTCCCGGCATGTCAACCCCATTACCTCATTATTGGGAAAAGGGTTTGTCGGATGGAACAGGAATCGGCGAAGAAACTCCGCTGGAGCGTCAAGGTGTGTCAGGTGGCATGTTTTTGCGCCCAATGCGAATCAGGCAAAAAAGTGAGTCTTATTCCCTTTCACTTAATGGTGGCGACCTACAAATTACCCTGCCTAAAGGTTGGCCTGGCACTCAAGCAGGTAGTTTTGTAAGAATTCATTGGGAGTTAATATTACAGATAAATCGAATTTCACATGGACCGTTATTATGGGTTTTACCTCTACGTGTGGCCAGTGGCTCTGGTCCCTTTGAAATGCCTACTCTCAACGTAAACGATGGAAGAAGTGAAGAATCCATCAATTGATGGATGAAACAACTGTGGGACAATCAATCCTATGGCCGGCCACCAGGCGGGTCATTTTGCGGATCATTTTCGTCTCTACTATCATCATATCCTTGCCACACTTCTGGATTATTATAGCAATCAGGGTCGTCCCTATCGGCTTGCCCCCCGTTGTCATTGTCAACTCCGTCACCACATGTTCCACTACCAAGGCCAAGGTGATCTCCGCCGAGTACTCCTCCGTCACTCATCAATAGCATAGCAAGAGAAACCCCTCCTAGTACTACCACGGCTGCGATTAGGATGGTTCTTGTTGTACTATCCTTAACTTCTACATTAACTGTTACGGGGGGTGAATTATCTTCTTCATCCATTTTCCTTCCCCCTTCTCAATTTGTCTATGTGATGTTCCCTAATTCATTGTGCCGGTGGCGGGGCTGCTAATTCATCTCTTGGAGAACACAAAATTTCCGTCGGTAGTAAATTGTACTTGCTATCTCTTCTACGCGCTGAAAAACCGGCACGAGAAATAATGCGTTGCAATTCTAATTCAGTCGCCTCCATCTTTTCAGTTCCAGAGGCCGAAACTACATTTTCCTCCATCATGGTAGAACCTGCATCATCTGCGCCACCAAGTAGAGCCATTTGTGCAACATTTAATCCCATTGTCGGCCATGAGGCTTGGATGTGGTTGAAGTTGTCTAAAAAGAGTCTAGAAATCGCAATGTGGCGAAGATATTCAGAAGGGCCTGCTCCAAGTTCAAATCGATTACGCCCACTATTTCTCTTGCCAAAGGTATTGACTTCAAGTTGTACCGGCCAAGCGATAAAAGATGTAAAAGGTAAATCTCCAACTTCAAGTGCTTCATCCTGGGCCTTTCGTAATTCCTGCAAATGTTCAACTCTTTGCATAGTGGATTCACCAAAACCAAAAACATTGGTAGCGCTTGTTGTTAGTCCAAGCGATTGAGCCTCGCGCATAATTCTAATCCATTCTTCTGTGCCATGCTTTTTGGGTGAAACATCATTTCTTATTTCATCAACCAACATTTCAGCACCACCTCCTGGTAGCCCATCAAGTCCCGCTTTTTGCATCTTTGTTAATACATCAAGTGTAGTGGAATTACAAACTTCAGCAATACCCTCAATTTCAATCGGTGAGAAGCAGTCAAGCATTATTTGCGGGTGCCGTGTATGCAATTCACTTATCAAATCAAGATACCAACTTAGTGGCAAATTGGGGTTCACTCCCCCTTGCATCAATATCCTTGAGCCGCCTATCGTTTCTAGTTCAGTAATTCTCTGACTAATTTCTGTAGCAGATTGCGTGTATATTTCTGCATGCCCTGGCGGGCGATAAAAGGAACAAAATTGGCAATTTATTGTGCAGATATTAGTATAATTGATATTTCGATCAATAAGGTATGTAACTTCCTTATTGCTATTAAGTGCCATTCTACGATTGTGAGCCGCTTGTTGCAATTGATGCAAATCAGCGTTCAAGTATAAGTCATTAGCCTCCGCTATTGATAGGCGAAATGAACTACTATTTTTTCTTGTCCACTTATTTTGATGAGCAAGTATTTCCAGCCAATTAGACATAAGTCCACCTCAATTATCGGAACCTATTATTTTTTCAAGTTCAGATATTTCCTTTGGGCATTTTGCAGTCAATACATCGGGACCCTCGTCGGTGATTAATACATCATCCTCAATTCTAACTCCAATTCCAGACCAGCGATCTTCTATTTCTACATCGGGGCGCCATCCACCAAAGTAAAGACCAGGTTCAATTGTTAAGACCATCCCTGCTTCAAACTTCCTTGCTTCTCCATCTGGCCGGTATACTCCCACATCGTGGACATCCAAGCCAATCCAATGACTGGTGTTATGCATATACCATTGGCGCAATTCACCTTCGGGTCCAAGTGCATCCTCAAGCGAGCATCGTAAAATGCCTATTTCAATAAGACCCTCTGCCATTATTTCACAGGCTTTGTCATGAGGTGCAGTGTAGAGATTTCCAACTACACATTCAGCAATTGCAGCCTTTTGCGCATCTAATACAAGTGTGTAAATTTTCTTTTGGTCTGGAGTAAACTCACCATTAATAGGCCACGATCTCGTGATATCAGATGCATAGCCACAATATTCTGCTGCGGCATCAATTAGGATGACTTCACCATCCTTACAAGTCATATTATTGCTGCTATAATGTAATATTGTCGCATTATCTCCACATCCAACAATACTTGGGTATGCCCAACCACTACCCTTTGCGTAACGGAAAAATCCCTCAATTGTTGCTTGAATTTGCCATTCGCCAATATCTGCCTTTGCAACTTTCATTGCCGCAATATGAGCAAGACTGGAAATATCTGAAGCATGACGCATTAGCGCTATTTCAGCGGGTGACTTACGTAAGCGCAATTCAGCAAGCATCGGACTTGGTGAGGTAATTGAAGTTGGACTAAGACCAAATTGCTGTCGTGGCCGCGAATTATCTGAAATAGCTGCCTCAACAAGTTTATCCACTTCCTCATTAACTCTATTGCGTAGTACAACTCTCTTAGAATTGAGTAAATAATCGCCCAATATTTCGTTCATTTCATTGTAACTATGTGCCTTATCAATTGGGTACTTTTCTTCGGCACCCTCAAGGCCATGTAGGCGTCCATTCCACACTTCCATTAGTACATTTCGAGGCTCTACAAATAACTCAACTGACCACCCTTCACCCTTGATATAGTGGGCTATTAGTACACCTTTTTCTTCCTCCCACCCACATAGGTAGAGCATATCGCTACTGCTTCTAAAGGGATGATTGACATCATTGCTTCGTTTTGCAACTGGATTTGTACAAATAATTAGTAAATCTGAGGGGGCCAATTGACTCAGTAGTCTCGACTGCCGCTCCCTGTATTCTGCATCACAAATTCCCTCTGGCGCATCCGCCAATTGCGATATGAGGTCAGCAAACATGAATGGGCGGGTGGGGTAGTGCTTCTTGAGACCTCCCTTTGGCCTCAAGCGTTCTTTAGCAATGACTATTTTGAATTCGGCTTCCAATCGGGCAATATCCTCTTGCTATTTCTTACCCTAAAGAGACCAATGGATACAGAGCCAATTAATACAAGGAGTAAGGAAATACCCAATGCTACGAAGATGCTCTTGCCTTCCTTTACAGTTTCCTCTGATCCGGCACTAATCAAAGATATACTAATTTCATCCATAGCGCCATCATCATCTGTTACTCTAAGATTCAGCATATGGACTCCGCTTATTTCATGTTCCTCAAGGTGAAACTCATACAGGGCGCTAATCTCTTCTCCGTCAAGCAGCCAAGAAAAAGTCAGTTCATCAACATCATTACTTGTATCAGTAGAAGCATTCGCAGAAAACATCCATTCCCCTCCTTGCACTAATTGATGGCTGCTACCATCTTGAATAGGTATTGAGTTGAGGGCAAGATGGGCAACTGGTCCTAAATTGGTGACAAATAATGTCAAATTGGAGACATTTTGATTACCGGCTTCATCGGTAATTGTTGCTTTAAAAATCCACTCGCCGGTAATATTTGGAGTAATCAGTAATGATGGAACTGCATCATTTAAATATTGCTTTTCATCCTCATAAGGCCCTCTTGCAGAACCATCTGGTAAGTAGATAATCCAAGAATAATATAAACTTGATTGGTCATCAGTTTGACTGGCATCAATAGTAATCTTTTGCGCACTTTCATTCACCATATCCGGCCCAGCAAGGGATATTTCTGGTGGTTTGCGGTCAACAATAAGGGTATTTGGGATTATGGACCAAGATGAAAGTAGATTTTCATCACGCAATGCCCATCCAACATAATATTCTCCATCACTTAATTGGCTGACATCCTGAAGATTGAGACTAATAGAAAAACTCTCATCAGCCCCCCAAGTCCAATTAACAGAAAAGGTATCAACAAGTCCGCCCAAATTATTCCAATAATCTCCAATAGTATCCTCGCAACTTTGGTGGCCAGTAGAAATTGGGCACAAAATCAGGGTATTGGAGAGCGTAATATTCTCATCCACATTATAGGAATTACCTGTATATGAAATGCTTCCGCGGTGGGGGCCAGTACTTGGAGTAGAGGTCATAGCAATCATCGGAACATGGATGTCCTCGCCAATATTTGCAACAATTTGATGTATATTTCCTCCATTTGAATTGATGCTAATCATACAGGTACAGTTTCCATCGCTAATTGTTACATTCCATTCAGCAGTAGTTATCTGAACAACAAATAAATATTCAAAAAGCATATTGCTTGGGTCTTCATCATAAATCTCAATATTATGGAAAGGAGATTCACTTTGGCCATTTACCTGTAATATTTTGCTTTGATTATCCCATTGCCAACTTATCGTTATCCCATTCTCAGTTGATTGAGGTGAGAACAAAGAGGGGGCGAGGCCAAATGCTTCCTCGCTTTTTATCGCCTCTTTCATAAAATCCAAATTTAAATTAACCATTGTGAATAATAGAGACAATACTAATGCTATAGAAATAATCCTCTTCATTTATTCCACCCCCTGTTCGAATAGAATCAGGGGCTTCATCATGATACCTCTTTTTTACTCAGTATACCAATCGCATTGCTGTCCTTGTCCAGGATAACTGGCAGGGTCACGTGGGTTTGTGTCCCACTTGTATTCACAATAATTGACGTGTCCATCACCATCCGAATCAACATTTCTATCTACTGAATCGAATGGATCAAATTCAAAGTAGAATTCCCAACCTGTAGCCATTCCGTCACTGTCATGGTCTTGATAATAAACTTCGGGTCCATCTTCCCAAGCATCGCCATCTGTATCGTTTGTGATAGGGTTTGTTCCATTTTCAAATTCTTCATAATTGGTGTAATTCTCAAGATTATCATAGAACATTAGTCCGTCTGGCGTAGCAGGATCAATGTGGCAATTAGATGATTGAGGGTTATCGTGTGCAGGGCAATATTTCTTTAACAAACCAGTACGGTTCAAGCCATCAAGGTCGGGGTCCTCGCTCCCGTCATCAACACCATCAAAGTTTGAATCAAACAATGCAGGGTCCATTGTGCCTCTTGCACCATATGCCTCAAGGGTTTCATTGTCAACCAAACCCATTTCCATTGCCATCCGACTATAGTACACTTCCCAACCATCTGGTAACTTATCTCCATCAGTATCATCGTCAACTGGGTTTGTGTTCCAGCGTTCAGGTCCTTCAGCACTGTTGGTCAATGTGTCATTATCAACATCAAAAACATCATCCTGCAAACTTCCAATTGAAGGGTCAAGTGCCCATCGGCCATCACAATCACACTTTGAGTTGGTAGGGATATTGAAATTGGTTAGATTCATTTCAGATAATTCAAACTTCTTAACATTGATAAATCCACCGAGCCAGTTCTTCCACATATAACCGCCGTCTTCAAGCCCACATTCACTCATGGATTCACATCCAGGAGGTAGCCATGCTTCGGTAACTACCCAAAGACTATGCGACCTAGTATTATCTTCAATAGCTTCTACTTGCATTTCCCAGCCATCAAGCATTCCATCGGCATCAGTATCGTTGTTTAGAGGATTTGTTGGGTTCTGCCAAGGGCGAGGGACAAAGAGCACTTCTTGACCATCAAGTAGGCTGTCATTATCAGTATCTGAATTATTTGCATGAGTCACATAATTATCTGCTCCAGCAATCACCTCTTCACCATCAAGTAATCCATCATTGTCGGTATCATCCATACATGGGCTGGTAGAATAGGGGTCTCCTTGCCAGTCAAATCCGTTAATTGCCTCGGTATAATCATCTAACCCATCATTATCAGTGTCCGCGTTAGAAGCATTTGAGCCTAGGTCACAAACGGTTCCGAATTCCTTGAAATCGGTTAATCCATCTCCATCGGTATCCCAGTTTCCAGGGTCACTTGTAACCCAAACTCGGTTCACACCACTACTAACTACCAAAATTTCCCAACCCATGACTTCAATTCCATCAAGTAAACCATCACCATCTGTATCTGGGTTGAGTGGGTCAGTAGAACGTCCATCAATAACGCCATCACCATCTCGGTCTCGAGCATTATATTCCTGCAGATTGGTAAATTGTTCATCGACTTCAACAATTGATAACCAAGGAGTCAAACGGCTTTCAACAGTTTGGCCTAACGTAACATGTATTTGGTAAACAAAACCTGAGGTAGGGGCAACTAGAGGAATATTCTGCTTATTTCCTCCCGATAGGGTGATTTGAGCACGAGCAACTGTTTGGTTCGCTTCAACCCAATCATCAATGTCAAATTCAATCGCAACTACGCGGGCAGTATTTTCCAAATCAGAATAATATACAGTACCGTCATCATCGGCATCCCAGCCATCATGATCAGGGTCATCATCCCAATTATCACCATCTCGTGGGTTCAGCCCATTGCTTGCCTCCCATCCATCTGGCATTCCATCCACATCAGTATCACCAGTCCAAGGTGAAGTAAAATTGGCGGTGCCGTATAAGTTTGCAACTTGGTATTCTTCCAAGTTGTTTAGCCCATCTTCATCCCAATCGCCGTATGCATCTGATGCATTAGCAGCATCAAGAGTTTGTTCACTTGCAAGAGGTGTGCCAGCATAGGGGTGGTCATTATCATCTCCATAGCAGAATTCAAAACCATCAGGCATTCCATCTCCATCAGTATCCCAATCAGAGGGGCCATTTAGAATTCCATCACCATCCATATCCTCAAGATACCATGAAAGGCTTCCTCCACTAATTTCTGTAAAGGGTGCCATCTTTGTCTGAGTAACAAGAAGCGGTAGTCCGCAATGCGTGGACAAATCAACAGCACCATTGGCAATCTCTATGTCGTCAGATATCAAATCATTATCACTATCACTAGATAGTGGGTTAGTTCCATAACGTTCCTCTTCAAAGTTAAACAACCCATCTCCATCAGTATCTAATAATGAATCGCAAGAATGCTGACCGGCAATATTAGCCATGTCATCCCAATCGGGACGGTCCTCATCATTGTCCAACAATTGGCGTATTGCACTAATACGTGCATCGCTTAGTAAATCACAATTCCAGTTGCCAGAAAGAGGATTGAAAAGATTAATCTCTTCACCAGTGACTGCAGTTTCATTGTAATCCATGTAGGTAACTTCCCAACGGTCATTTAGTCCATCGCCATCTGTATCAGCATGTTGTGGTTCTGTGCCGTAATCTTGTTCTTGGCGATTTGTTAATCCATCGCGGTCAGGGTCGCCATTTGGTCCGTTTTCCGGGTCAGGCCAAGGTTCGGTGTCATCGCCTTGGCTAGTTGAATCAGTACCTGTTGAGGGAGGTGTATTATCATCTTCGGCCTCTCCATTATCAAGTGGGTCAAGGCCGTGAGCAACTTCCCATCCATCTCCTAATCCATCATTATCAGTATCGGGGTCCAATGGATCTGTTCCTATTTGTACCTCCTCAAGTTTATCTGGGATTCCATCTCCATCCGAATCAAGGCCTTGGTCAGAAACTTCCTCATCTTGGAATAAATCTTCCTCACCTGCAGGGTCAAAATCTCCCAAATCTTCGCTGGTTTGTATTACGCCAGTGAAACCTACAAACAACGATCCGAAAATCATTGTTACTACAATTGCAGAATAGGCCATTTGGTTGTGCGACAAGATCATTTAGACCACCTTTCATAGCCAGCCTAATGGCTGGACAAGTTGCTGACTCAATGTAATGCTTATCAAAGTTAAGGGTTAATGAGCATCAAAATCTCATAAATTACTCTTTTGCGATAATTCTTCTTGATTTGATGATAAGTTGCTGAGTGCCATTGTTTTCACTCCATTCAACATGGCCATCGCGTCCTTCGGACCGTTGCCAAGCCGCTAATAATTTCCCGCTGCCCAGTGCCGGATGAACTCCGCCATAAAATTGCATGATGATGCCACCATTCTCATCCATACTTTGGCAGGATTTGATACTGCCAAGTCCTTGAATAGAAAGCAATTCATCACCCAGTCCTATCCAGTCACTTGGGTTTGAAACAATGATGTGCTCCTCACTTGAAAGAAAGAGTTCCTTACTACTATCCGCTATCGCATCCCAAACTATACCTATTTCCTCTGGAATATTCTTCCAGCAGTATTGCCGGTCTGTTTCAATATTAGTCTGGACAAAGGGGTATATTTCTTTGACGATTCGCAAAATTAGGTCACTTGAAATTAGACACATTTCCACTGAATTCATTTTCCACCTGCCAAATGCCGGGGAAGTAGGATTGCTCAAGGGGTGATGCGAATACTTTGTGGGGGCTGCATTTTCAAGTTTCCATTGCGGCTCAACACTGCCGACCTTTGGCAATGCTGCCCCCTTGTCCTCAAGCATTATTGATGCGCATTTTGCAGCGATATCTTCCCATTTCAATCGATATGAACGATTATTGACTTTACTATAATATGCAAGTGCTTGCCCACCTGATTGAGATGAGAAGGCTCCGCCAAAAACTTGGATTTCTGTCCCTCCTTTCTTGGAATGAATTTCGCCACATCCACGCACTTTCCAGTCATCATTTATCCATTTCAATTGCTTTTTTTCCTTTCCAAACAAAGGTTTTGGCAGAGGTTGTGTCAATATTCTCTCATTGATTATCCAACTTTCGTGAGCCTCAGCAGCATAGGATAGTTTTCTTTCCAATGGGATTTCAAAAAATTCTTCCATTTTAGTGAACCACATTCTCCAGTCAGCAACTGCAACTAACCAGACTTCTTTGTCTGCGCAAAGACTGTCTAACAGGCAACCATTTTCCCGCCAAGAGTAGCGTGAAATAAGTTTATTGCGTTGAAGCAAATCCACCTCATAGCCAATATCATCAACAGTCGGCACAGATACTGCGAACACTTCATCTTTCATGGAAATATCCCCTAAATAAGCAAATTTTCCAGCCCCTCTTATCCCTTAAACTCATACACCTTACACCCAAGGCCTTGCATATGCCCAAGGATGGTATGCCCTTCCCTCTGCCCTTTGCCGAGCCTTCCAAAGAAAGTTCACCCCAAGACAGTATTCGCTTTATCCAGAATCAAGTGACTCAACATCATCGTCGTTTTAGTGATAGCATTCCCTTGATTGCAAGTGAAAATTTAGTCAGCCCACTTGCTGCAGAAATGTTTGCTACCGACCTGCATAACCGCTATGCGGAAGGTTTGCCGGGTTCTCGCTATTATGAAGGCAATGCTGATTTTGACCCAATTGAATCGCACGTTGAATCCTTGGCTAAGCGGCTATTTGCCTGTGATTTTGCTGATGTAAGACCAATATCAGGCACCTCTGCAAATATTTCAGCCCTTTTCAGTCTGGCGTCACCTGGTGATAAATTCATGGCTCCAGAATTGGCTGCTGGCGCACACATTTCCACTCAAAGATTTGGCGCCGCCGGATTACGAGGTCTGGAAACAATCACCTATCCCTCAATTCCTGAAACAATGTCAATTGATACTGATTTGGCAGTCAAGGCAATATTGAATGAGAAGCCAAGGGTCTGTTATTTCGGCCAATCCGTTTATCTTTTTCCGAGTGATCTCAAACCAATGATTGCAGCAGCAAGAGAAGTTGGCGCAAGTGTCCAGTACGATGCAGCACATGTGCTTGGGCTCATTGCAGGAGGGCGATTCCAAGACCCAATTGGCGATGGTGCCGATTTAGTCACTGCCTCAACACACAAAACTTTCCCGGGACCTCAACACGGGGTTATTTTAGGCGGTAAGGACCGTGAATTGCCCAACGGGCGCATGCTCCACAAGACGGTTAGAAGTAGGGTATTCCCCGGAGTTCATTCAAATCACCATTTACACAAAGTTGCAGCATTTGGTGTCAGTCTTGCCGAAGCAATTGAATTCCAAGCAGATTATGCAGATGCTATCATTAGCAATGCTAAGGCTCTTGCCGAGGGACTTTGGTCAAGGGGAATGAAAGTTTTTGCACCTGATCACGGTTTCACAGAATCCCATACCATCTTGGTTGATGTTTCTGAATTTGGAGGAGGTGCTGATGTTAGTTTGCGTTGTGAAGCCCAAGGCCTAGTGATGAACAAGAACATGTTGCCTGGAGATACAAGTGCGGTAAAGCCATCGGGCATTCGCCTTGGTACTCCCGAAATGACTCGACTTGGGATGGGTACTGATGAAATGGACGAGGTAGCCGACCTCATCTATTTAGCAGCAAAGGACGGGCATGCCGAAGATGTATTGGCAAGGACAGCAGCGCTGAAATCCCAATTTAGCACAATTCACTATTGCTGGGGAAGCACCCCTAATGCCTATGCTGACCCAATATTCACAACAACTCTGTGACCTCCATTCGGCTACCCGCATTCGCCGAAAGCCAGCGCAATCATTCCAACGCGACTTTTTCATTCAAAGAAAATATTCTGAATTGCTTTTCAAATCCTATTGGCCGAGGCAGAAGCCTGATGTTTTATTGTTTCAACTGTAGGTTATTTCCTTTTCTTTCTTCTTGAAGATTGCTTCTTTTTCTTAGGACTCTCTTCGGAAGAAGGTTTGCTCTGCATGCCCGTTGGCGGGGGTCCAAATGAAGAAATTGAAGGTTTATTAGTTCTCGAACCCGGGAGTTTTGGTCCACTCGCCTTACCCCCCAAAGAAACAGGTTTTTCCGAAAGCCTTGAGTGATGAGGAATTCCTTTTCTAGCCATATTTATTTCAGAAATAGGAACTCTCTTTTTTGATTTCTCCTTTCTTCCATGATGCTTATGTGAATCTTTTCTTGCCAAATATTGGCTTCGACCTCGATATGCTGAAGGTCCAATAACGTGTTCCAAATACGAACTGGTAATATCACCGCTCTTCGGTCGATTAAGCCACCATCCTTCTTTGAGAGGTTTTAGCCTTGGGACTTTATTCTTTTTCATTGTCCTTGCTCTTTTGCTTAATCTCTGTCTTGTGACCTTATCTGAATCCTTAGGTAATCTTACGACCAGCCATCCTGGCAAACCAAGGTCGTATATTGCACCATTAATTGAAATTAATAATCCAGATAGTAGCATATGATTTCCAATGGGTATTGAATTAATCGACATTTTCACCTTTCTGCGCTTAAATCTCTTGGCATATGCGATCATTGCTTTTTGGTCGCGATGTTTGATAACTCTGCGTTGACTTCTCCTAATTCGAAGGTAAAAAATCTGTAATATTGTTAATACCACTGGGACGACTATTGCGGCAGCCTGTGGTCTAAATGTGCTAATCCAAATTCCCAATACGCCATATAGTGGAACCAAGACAAACCATCTGAAAATAATTCCCAATGTTGAGGGCTTGTAAATAGGCGTGATGGCATGTTCAACTGCTTCACTAGCGGCAATGAAAACGTTGGCATTTAATGCTTCATCCTCGCCCCTTTTGGCACAAAGAGCAGCAACTGCATTGACAGGTGCCTCATTGACCCACTTCCTTCTTTCCTTGTCTTTACCGACTGCAATAGAAGTCTCAAATTCATCATCACCAGAGTGAATTCCAAGAATTGCTCCAAGTGCATTTACGCGAGGGTCGTTTGGATCACTTTCACTTAACTCTGAATGAATACTATTTGCGCTATGCCAATCTCCGGTATCCAATAAACAAAGGGCAGCGGCAATTCTTGCTTTAACCATTAACGGCTCTTGCTTGATGATTTCGAGTGAAATATCTAGAGCCTCTTCACTACGGCGTTGTGAGCGAAGAAGTGCAACATGACTTAAGCGAGCAGAAACTGTCAACTTATCTCGATGCATCGTTTTGTCCGGTGGCACAGGCATCCAACTACGCAATCTCTTCATCGTATCAATAATATGGTCAACGCAAGAGTTGTTTTCCCAATCCCACATGTCATCTTCAGTAACTTGCCCTCTCCAAGGGTCCATCCATTCAGTGACAAATGCAAGAAGTTCCGGTTCATCATAACCCTCAGGTTGCTCCAATCCTCGCAATGCTTCTCTGGCCGCATCTAATCTGCGACTGGCAACATGTCCTGCTGCAATAATCATTCTTGCCTCATCATCATCACCGCCTTGTTGAGCGAGCAACTTTCTGGCCTCATCAATGGCCGAAGGCCAAAGGCCTCGTAATGCAAGTTCAATCATTTTCGCTCTTGATTTTTCAAGCCTGACCAACGCTTCATCACCCTCAACAAAGTCTCTGCTAAATCGGCGCAAACGGTCAATATCATCATTACGCGCTGCCTGCTCAATTAAGGTACGCATCCAATCACCCCCGCCAGACATGATAACACCTTCTCGCCTCTCATCAGGAGATAGGTCGAAGGTCAATTTTGACAAAGAGATAAAGCGGATAATTGAAAGAAGCCACACAAGAAGGAAAATACCTTGACCAACGGCAATGAAAATCCAAGTGCTTTCAAGGATAATTAGGTCGGTGAATCCTTGATTGACGAGAACTGAGGTAAAAGGCATCAAATGGCTAAATTCTTTGTAACATATCATTATCAACAACAATACTGTATATCCACTAAAACCGGCAAATGAAAAGTATAACAATTTTGCTTGCGCCTTATCCTCTGAGCGAATCTCACGCGGAGATGAAAGAGTTACACCTCCTATCCCGCCAAAAGTTTGCCCACCAATGAATAAGTTGCGAGTTAATTCAAAGATGAAAGCCAATCCAACGATTGCTACATTCATTGAAAGATAGATCGTTAAAGTTGAAGCCAATTGCTTTACAGAAACCCATTTCTCAATCCAATCTTCATTTAACTGCGCCCATTCATAAATCGAATAGCCAATAATGCCACCAAAATTCAAAATCTCTTCAGCATTATCCGGGTTGTTTAGAAGCACATATGCGACCGTCATAATTCCGTTTATTGCAGTGACGGGCATGGTAATCAAGAAAATACATAGGACAAGACCGCTAATACGAGAGCCAAAGGAGGGCGGGTCCGGATTTATTGGAGTTTGTTGTCCGCGCATAGTACGCCATTTACTAAGCAGCAGCATATTCCAAGAGGCCCCTAATATTCGCCCATAAGCAATAATTGTAGGTGACATAAATACTAACAATGCAAGAACAAGCCAAATCGGCCTTATTCCCCCCTCTGTAGTAATGCCAAACCATAGAGTAAACCCAGTTGCAGTTATCAACGCTAAAAATGTCCAAGTGCGACGAAAAATTTTGACGAGAACATGAACTCTATCTGAATTACGATACATTTGTTCAATCTGGGCATTGAATGTCTCCCAAGGGCTTAGTAATATTGGAAATAGTAGTAAGAAACCCATTAGGATGAGGTTCGGTTCGAAATATACAGTTGGATTAAATATTAATTCTGCAATTAATAATAATACCCCAGTCATCGCCATGAGGTACATTGTAACTGCAAAACCCACGCGAGGCAGGTTAAACAAATCCTTCACATCATCGCGAGTTTTTGTCAATCTGTGAACTTCATACAATGAATCATCAATCTCAAAAGCAACTTGTAATGAAGACATTGAGTTGGGAATAATTATTTTCCACATTATTAGTGCAAGGAATAATGATGTCGCCAAGGGAAAAAGAAGTTCAATATTAAATGAAGATGGGTTGACAATAGTAGTTCCTTCAGCAACTGCGTTAGGCAATGAAAATATAATCAATGCCAAGAGGGAAAATGCCGAGCACAAAAAGGATACTCTGCACTTGGGTGCTGCGAGGGTTCGGCTTCGCATATATGGCGCTACATCTCTATCCATAAGAGGGATTCGCCGACACGATATTTTAGCGATGGCGAAGCAAAAATTGTTCAATTCGATCAAAAGCAATGTTCAAAACATCAATATCTGGAAGAAAGACAATCCTAAAATGGCCCTTCCCAAGTTCGGGACTAAAACCACTCCCATGCACTACCAAAACATGCTCCTCGTGCAGTAAATCTAGAACAAATTGCTTGTCATTATTTGCCCATTTAGGGTCCTTCAAGCGAACAAACATGTAAAATGCCCCATTTGGTGATTGAACTTCAAGACCATCAATTTTTGATATTCGTTCAATACACAAATCACGCTGAGTAATCACTTTTTCCGAGTAGGCGTCCATCCACTTTTTGTCCCCTTCAAGTCCGGCAAGGTAACCCATTTGAGCGGGGGTGCTAGCGCAAAGGCGACTTCTCAATAATCTCTCCAAACCATCTCTCACATTTTCCATATTCCCCTGTGGGTCGTGAATGGCCAAGTAACCAATTCTCCAACCTGGTGCATAGTACACCTTACTCACACCATTTAGGGTAATAACTGGTACCGAATTTGAGAGGGAAGCGACTGAGACCTGAGTGCCTGAAAAGTCCAAGCCATCATAAATTTCATCGGCAATAATAATGCAATTTGGCCATTTTTCAGCGATTGAAATTAGACTTTTTATTTCCTCTTCGTTGGCAACATTTCCAGTCGGATTATTTGGATTGATCAGTACTAATAATCGAACAGAATCATCCATTTTTTCCTCAATATCGGAAAAATCCAATTTCCAACCATCATCACATTTCAATTTATACTCAATTGTGCTTGCACCATACATTTGTGGGTAGGCCATATAAGGCGGGTAGTGAGGTCCAGGTGCCAGTACTTTGGTGCCTTCTTCTAGGGTGGAAGCAAAGATAATTTGTAGCGCTTCGGTGACTCCATGGCATACGTAAACATCATCTTCACTACATTGCCAACCTTTACCGGTTTCATCCTTAGAAATAGCACTGCGGAGTTGTGGGAGTCCATATGAATGTGAGTATCCATTTTCTCCTCTCTCCAAACTTTCTTGAAAAGCCCTAATCATATGAGACGGTGTTTCAAGGCCAGGGTAGGCAATTGGGTCGCCAATATTCAATTTGATGATATTGTGTCCCTGTTTTTCCAACTCTGTCGCAGGTACTACAACATCACGTATTGCATACTCTATTTGGGCCGCCCGTTGAGCAACTGGTATTTGCGCCATACAATAGCGACCCCTATTCCACACATCAACATTTCATTTGGAGTCTATGTTCGCTCCACCCATTTCACAGACCACTGCAAAATGCTCCTTACTTACGGGCTGAACAGACAATCGCTGACCCTTTGCGAGTAATGGCATCCCCTCAAGTAGCGGGTTCTCTCGCAATTTCGCAAGACTAATGGGCTGCAATTTCCTCACTGGCTCAATATCCACCATTATCCAGCGAGGTTGCTCTTGTGTAGATTTTGCATCATAATATTTGGATTTAATATCCCAGCAAGTAAAATCAGGATATCCCTCGGTTTTCACCCTTGCCACTCCCGCGACATGTGGTGGTTTTGTGTTTGAATGATAAAATATTACTAAATCGCCCTTTTTCATTAAATCACGCATGATATTTCTGGCCTGGTAATTTCTAACTCCATCCCAATGAGTCCAACCATCAATTTCCAATTGATCCCATGGATAAACATCGGGCTCTGACTTTACCAACCAATGATTGACCATATTTTGCCCAATCGGCGATAGTCCATGAGGTTAACGCTCACCATGCTTCATCTGAAGAATTACTTGTGGGGGTTACCATTACCGCATCAATTGCAATTTCGCCACTTCTCTGAGCCTGCATTAGGCCTAATGCTCGCTTCATGGAGTCACTCCCCCCAGTAGTCCCAATTCCCAATTTTTCTAGAGTGACAAATATTGCAGGTAATAAGAACAAGGCACTCGCTGCAGCAATCCAAAGCAGAATAATAATTACCGTAATAAACGGTTTAATTTCGGGAATCGGAATTAAGTATGCGGTAGCAAGTCCAAGTGTGGTGACAGTTGCTGCTTCAAACAAAGACATTCCCGTTGACACGGTGGCCAGCCGTATCGCATCAATCCCGCCGCCAAGTTCGCGTATACGGTTGGATATGTGTATGGAGAAATCAACGCCCACTCCGACTAAAATAGAACCGATCATCACCGTCACTAGGGATAATGAAACATCCTTCACAGCCATCACCAACCATTGCAGCGCAACAGTGGCAACCACCGGCGATGTAGTCCATATGGCAAAACGCAGATCTCGGAATACAATCCCAAGAGTAATTAGTGTAAGAATAACTGCAAATGCAAGGGATGACCACTGAGAAGAAACTATCAGTTTATTGACAACAATCGCAACTGCAGCGACACCGGTTAATTTACCAGATTCGATATTACCGTCAGCATATGTCTGCTCTGAATATTCATTTATTTCCCCAACAGAACCTTGAGTTTCTTTGACTGGTAAGAAAGGCATATCAACATAAATCAGTGAACGGCCATAATCACCTGAAACGAATAATGAACGAGTTTCATCGGTAAGTGAGTCGTAAAATACATTGAGCAAGAAAATCTGGGTTGCCTCATTTCCAGGGACCGAATCCAAGGAGAGTAGAACATTCCAAAAGGTTGCATCTTCCGATTCAGAACGATTGAAAATGATTTCACTTATTTCTCGTATTTCATCTGGCATTGGAAGTATATTGAGTATTTCTTCAACTGCTTGATACTGTTCTTCTGTAGAGAAATTCACTTGAACACCGACTGCTTTCATTAAGAAAACGACACTTACGCCTGTTGAATATTCAACCGTATTTATTCTCTTTTCCAATTCAGAAATCCCGCGTAAATTACGAAACGGGTCATCGTTTTCTGTATCATCATCCTGCAAATCGCCAGTGACGTTTCCCTTAACAAGAATCATCCCCACCTGACCGGCATTGAATTCGTTGGAATATTGTTTCATTTTGATAACTGCATCCTCGCCCTCCGGCGCCATACCCAAAAGGTCAATGTTTTCTTCGACATTATCTTGACCCCAAGTTGCAGAAACCAAAATAGCTACCATGAAAATTGCTATGACTGCGTAGTTCCATTTTATCGGTATGTCAACTGCGACATCAAAGGCTTTCAGAGGGGGGTGACTAGGTTTCTTTAGGTCTAATAGAATCGTTAAATTAGGCACCATTAGCATAGTCATTACCCAAACTGCGACGATTCCGCCAGATAGGGCAAAACCAATTGTAGCGATTGGGCGCATAGGTGTAAAAGTAAGTGAAATAAAACCAATAATTGTCGTCACCGCTGATAAGAATACGGCCTTCCCAGTAGATTCAATTGACATACGCATTTTTTCCCGTTTAGAACCCGATTCCTCAGCGTATCTATTGGTAATGTGTAAGCCATAAGATACGCCAAGTGCCAATAAAATCGGCCCGACAATAATAATCGTCATCGTAACTTCATAGTCAATATAGCCTATCATCCCTAAAGTGATAAAGACTGAACATAATGTTGGAAGGCCAGAAATAATTACCACTTTCAATCCCTGAAGTGGATGCCAAGTTCCGGTCTGCAAAATATCACTATGGAAAACAAAAAGACCGGCAGCGACAAGAATAATCGCAATCGGGAATATTTTCCAAAACAAGGCAAAGGTGAATTCAGTTACAGTATTAGTAATTGGCACAGGCCCAGTGAGGGTCATGCTAATGTGCAACTCATTTCCATCACAATACATTGGGTCATTAACCTCGCGAATCTCTTCATCGCAATCCCAATTATTCTCAAGTCCAACCCTCTTCAATTCTGCAGTAGTTTTGTCAATAATTTCTTTCGCTGACTTGTCCTCGCTAACTGCAATGATAATTACTGCACGGTCAAGAATCCCATCGGGCTGACCACCACTTCCTTCTATGTCTTGGGCCAATTTATCCATACCTGGTGTAGGTGAGCCATCTTCATCATACAAATTATTTATTATTTGATCAATAGTAGTCTGAGACGGAATTGAATAAGAACCCATTACGCCATACACATCTTCAAGGCTTGAATTTGCACCAGAGGCCAAATCTCGAGTAAGACAATCGGGGTCATCATCTCCTTGGCACCCCAACTCTCCAACCTCATGAATGAAAGCTTGAGTCACCCGAGCACTAGAAGAATTAACTTCTTTGATAAGGGTGGAAAGGGATAGAACATAAATCACATCATCACTAGGGTCTGAAATTAGTGGGTTAAGTGTTTTTTCAACTTTGTCGAACTGCTGCAATATCGCCTCATCAGTGATATTTTGGCCTTCGGATTCAACATAAATAATCATAACATTTGTTGACCAGTCCTCCTGAACTTCCTTTATTGCATTTGACACTGGGTCACCATCTGGCAAGTAAACATCAAGGCTACCATTTACTACCAGTGATTTCTCATTTTTTATCTGCCAAGGCATATCAGATTCTTCGCTTACATCCATAAAACCGCTATGCCAAACGAAAAAACTAGTAATAACAAGGCTGATAACTACCATGAATAGTGGAAAGGCAGTGAGAATTCCAGTGTATCCACTTCGCTTGAACTCCCGACGAAATGCTTGAGGCGCTTCGACAAATCCTTGGGCGGTAGATTTACTGAATTCAATTGGGTCAAACCCCTTTGCAGTTGCAATGATTCGATTTCGCCGTTCAGCAGTTCGTGCTCTACTATGTGACCAGAGGTCTTTCAAACGCTCACCAACACTTGGTTTTCGCTTACCCCCCCCTTCACTCATACTCGCACCTATTCCGGCGTCACATTCCCTCCTTTAACACATAACGCCTGTAGATGCACAACAAGAGCATTTTTTCCATCCAATAATTCACTTCCGTTTACTCTTGTGAATGTTCATCTAGGATAAAAATTACAAAGTCTATGTTACTCAGTTGGCGGCGGGTTCATATGTTAAATTGATGCCGCCCCGAATGGACCTACATTGGTAAGAATGTCGGGCCGGCGGGATGCACTATGCCCAAACCACGACTCAAAGATAAACGCTGGTCAATTGACCTTGAAAAGAGAATTCAAGAAGAACATTATTCCGATGCGACATCTTACGATTCACGATACGGTTTTAATCCTGCTAGTGAAAAGGAATTATTTGTCATTGACACCCCTCCTCCATACCCGAGTGGCACATGGCATATTGGTGCAGTTGCCCAGTATAGTATGATTGATGTGATTGCACGCTCACAGAGATTACTCGGCAAGGAGGTGTACTTTCCTTGGGGTGTTGATCGTAATGGAATCAACATTGAATTTACTGTCGAGAAGAATACTGGAAGGAAAATGAAGACTTATGACAGAGCAGAATTTCTTGACAAGTGTGCTGAAACTATTGAGGAGTTTACTCAGGCAATGCGCAAAACCGCCTCTCGAGTTGGCCTCTCCTGTCATTTTGCAAATGAATATCTTACAGATTCCCCCGAATATCGTTCAGTAACTCAGTCCATTTTCATCGAATTATTTGAAAAAGGCAGTATTGTTGAGGATCTCCGGCCAAATATTTACGACCCGATTGAAGGAACTACTATTGCGGATGCCGAGGTTGAGCGCCTGCAACGAAATACCAACTTAGTCGACGTGATTTGGCAAACTGAAAGCGGAGAGAGTCTATCTATATCTACAACTAGACCAGAATTAATTTGTGCCTGTGGTGTAGTAGTAGTCCACCCTGATGATGAGAGGTATCAACATTTAGTTGGACAAAAAATTAACCTTCCTGTGGAAGTATCTGGGCGTGCTGCTCAGGTTGAAATAAGGACTCACCTAAGTGTCAAATCAGAATTTGGCAGTGGTATTCTAATGGTTTGTTCATTCGGAGACCAAAATGATGTTGCTGTTTTCCGTGAATTAGGATTGACTCCATTTCAGGCAATTGGTTTAGATGGCTGCATGACTGAATTGGCAGGACCCCTTGCTGGTCTAAGTGTAAAGGATGCCCGCTCACAAGTTATTGAGACTCTTGAAGGGCAAGGGAAAATTGAGAAAATAGAACAACGCATGCAAGAAGTTCCAGTTAGTGAAAGAGGAAAGAATCCTGTGGAAATTATTCTTCTAAAGGAATGGTATGTCAAGCAAACCGATGTCCAAGACAAGATGCGAAAGAACATTGAAAAAATCAACTTCATTCCGCCTCGAAATAGACAATTATTGCTCGACTGGATGGATAATATTAGTATTGATTGGCCAATAAGTCGTCGCCGCTGGTACCATACAGAAATTCCTATTTGGTACTCCCTTGACGAAAGCAAAATAATCGTCCCTCCAAAAGGTGTTTATGTTCAACCTTGGCGCCAACAACCTCCTTCTGGCTCTCGCGTTTTGGACCGAGAAACAAGACAAGTATTAGGACAGTGGGATGAACTTTCAAGTTCAATTGGTGAGGTTATTGGTGAGGAAAAGGTATTCGATACCTGGATGGACTCATCTAATTCAAATTTGTATGTAAGTGGTTACTCTGACCCCGAAGTTTTCTCGCGTGCATTCCCTACTGCACTCCGTCCTCAGGGCAAAGAAATAGTTCGTACTTGGTTGTATTACACCCTCCTAAAGAGCACCTTATTATTTGACAAACCCGGATTCTCCAATGTTTGGATAGATGGTTTAGGAATGGACCCTTGGGGGCGAAAAATGTCCAAATCTCTAGGGAATGGAATTGATGCTGATTCAGTATTGGAGTGTGGGGCTGGTGGCAGAACCGGATCTTGGAAGGTCAAAGGGCCTGACAAGACAGTTTCCCTGAAAGCAAATAAAATTGGTAGTGAATGTTTCCGTTTGTGGAAGGCTTGTGAGGCTCAAGTTGGTGATGATTTCCAAATTAATCCTGAGGAAATTGAAAAGAAATATTTTGGTGTTTTGACAAAATTGTTCAATGTGGCTCGTTTTGCTTCCCAATTTGATTGCCCCGAAAACCTTGACACCGCTCCTGAAGGCTTACCGGTTGAGGACCGCTGGATATTGGCCGAATTCTCGCAAATGATGACAACAGTTGCTACCTCTTGGGAATCCGTTGACATTTATTCTGCCGGACATGCTTTGAAATCTTTCGGCACCGGTATATTACCAAGTCACTGGCTTGAAATGGCGAAAACTCGCCTCTATAGTGATGACAAACATGCAGCGTGGACAATACATCGTATAGTTCGTGACTACATGGCAATGTTCAGTCCAATATGCCCCTTCTTTACCCATCACATTAGTACTACCTTGTATGGTTCAAGTGCAGTAGATGTGCGTGAATTCCCTGCAATGCCGGTTGAATCATTGGCGACGGGCAGCGACGAAGGCAAGGCGATGTGCAACCTCACTCAGACAATAATTGAATTCAATAGCGACACTTGGAAGACAAAGAAGGACGCAGGAGTCTCACTGAATCAACCGATTGGCGGAATAATTATCCCAGAAAAACTTGTCAATATTGAAGCAGATGCAGACTTTACTGAAATATTAACTTCAATGCATAGCCTTGAGTAATGCCATTTTACTTTCTAATCTCCGGCAAGTTAGGTCCTATTCACTTTCCTCGCCAACATCGTCAAGGGTAGATTGCCTATTCGGAGGCGCTTCAAGCCCACCTATTTTGAAACCAATTAGCCTGACTGGCCGTTCAAGGTCAATGTTGGTGGCGAACAATTCACAGGCTACACGGCGAAATATTTTTTCATCGTCCATAGCAACCATTAGTGATTTTCCATAAGTGTGTGTTTCAAAACCTTTGTAGCGAATTTTGACCTCGCAAAGTCTCCCTGCAATCTCCATTTCTCTCACTCGCTTGCAAACGCGTCCGATGAGTAATTTCAATCGTGAAAGAATCTCTTCTGAATCTGTAATATCAGTAGGGAATGTATGCTCTTTGCTAATGCTCTTTCGACTACGCAATACGCTAACTTCGTTTGAACTAGTCCCTTCATAAATGTGAATTATCCATTTAGCAAATCTCTCACTACTGAAGCGAGTTAGACCAATCTCTCCCAATTCGTATGCATCATCAACAGTTTCTATACCCCATTCTGCCAATCGAGTAGCCGATTTAGGTCCGATACCAGGAACTTCTCGGCATTTTCTGCCATTAAAGAAATGTTCAATTTCGTCGGGCATTACTCGGTGAATTCCCATTGGCTTGTTTTCTTCACTACTCATTTTTGCAATAATACGCGTAGGACCAATCCCAAAAGATGAACCCAAGGAGACATTATTCATTATTTCATTCTGCAAAGACTTGGCTAATGCTAATGCTTTATCCCAGTCTCCCTCGGTTACTGTTGTGACGTCCAAAAAGGCTTCATCCACACTTGTTTGTTCAAATTTGTCCGCTTTTGCTTGAAGGATTTCCATTACTTTTCGGCTGGCTCTTGAGATTAGCCCTCTTGTACTTTTCATGTACAGGCCAATGCCGATTGGATGGCCAGGGCAGCGACGCCATGCTTCCGAAATGGGCATCGCAGAATGAATGCCATATTTCCTTGCGGCATAATTGCAAGTGCTAACAATCCCTCTCGCTCTCCCCCCTTTAGGGTCTGAACCAATGATTAAGGGGATCTTAGGGTCAAGTCCATGATGTAAAGTTTCAACTGATGCGAAAAAGGCATCTAGGTCGCAATGAATGATGATTCTTCCTAGAGAGGTGGCGATATTGTTGCCGTGGCCAGCCAACGCCTCTGCTCTCATGCCGGATAATCAGTGGCGACAGTTATTCAATTAACCTATCTCTTTTTTACTCCTGAAAAATCATAGGAGTTCAATTATTCAAGGAAAACTGAAATCTCTCCAAGGTCTTTGCGCTCAATATTCGGAACTTTAGCCCCATCCTTTGGATATCCAACTGGTAGTACAAGCATTGCAGTTTCATGATTTGGCCTCTTTAGAATCTCTCCAAGAAATTTCATTGGAGATGGTGTGTGTGTAAGGGTGCAAAGCCCCATTTGATGTATTGCGGAGATGAACATTCCTGCGGCAATACCAACCGATTCTGTCGAATAATAAGTTGGCCCCCATTCTCCATTCTCTCTCAATCTCATTGTCTGCCTAAATAGAACTACGACCCAAGGTGCATCAGTAAGGTGTTCTTTTACAAAATCAGTCCCGAGCGGTGCCAAAACTTCCAACCATTCCTCCGGCATCCTTTGTTCGTAGGATTTTTTCTCCTCTATTTCAGCAGCAGTGCGAATTTTTTTCTTCAATTCATGATTAGAAATGGCCACAAAGGTCCATGGTTGCAGATGAGCACCGCTCGGAGCGGTGCCAGCACTTCTAATCGCCTGTTCAATCAATTCTTTAGCAACTGGCTGCTTAGAAAAATCCCGCATAGAACGTCGCTTATTCAGCATTTCAAAGAACTCAAGTGCCCTTTTCCCCATCTCTTCTTTTGGGAATGGGGTGAACTGTAATGGTACAAAGTCGGGCTCATCCATACCATCTTGGAAGTCGTGACGGCGGTTGAATGTGTCGCATTAAAGTACGCCTTTGTTAACCAGCGTCTTCATTTCTCGCCCAGCGATAGCGTCCATAACTGCCTCGGCAATATCCAACCCCACTCTTCTTTGTGCTTCCAAAGTGGCTGCTCCGATATGCGGTGTTCCATGGAAATTAGGGTGTTGAAGTAATTGTTGTTGCAAACTTACAGGCTCTTTTTCAAACACATCAAGTGCAACACTTGTCAATTCTCCGCTATTTAATGCATCCAATACCGCCTTTTCATCAACGATTCCACCTCTTGCACAATTTACCACATGGTTACCACAGGCAATACCATTTGGTGCTTTACCTGGCATCATTGCGATTCTCTCTGAATTAACTAGGTGATGTGTCTCCTCGCTTAGATTGCAGTGAATTGAAATATGGGTGCACATACGGAATATATTGTTGACATTTTGATGAAGCGTAGTATTCATACTTCTTGCAATTTCCTTTGGCAGATAGGGGTCATATGCATGAACTTCCATCCCTATTGTTTGGGCTACTTTGGCAACACCTTGTGCTATTCTTCCAAAGCCGATTAACCCCAATGCCTTACCTGATAATTCAGTACCCCTCATTTGCTTTTTCTCCCACTTTCCTTGACGCATGCCCTCGTTCGCAAGCGGGATGTGGCGAATGCAAGAAATTAGGTGCCCAATGGTCAATTCTATCACACTCTGTGTACTGGCGCGTGGTGCATTAACAACCGCAATTCCGTGCTGTGTAGCAGTGGATAAATCTATGTTGTCAACTCCAACCCCTGCTCTTCCAATTACCTTTAGTTTTCCTCCCTCTAATGTACTTGCAGAGATTACCTCAGAGGTTAGTTTGGTCGCACTGCGGACAATAATCGCATCAAATTCCTGCAATGCACCGGCAAGCAAATCATCCTTGTTAATATGTGAAACAACAACTTCATGTCCAGCTTTAGTGAGGACTTCAACGGCTTCTTCAGCCATGCCATCAGTAACTGCAATACGTGCCATGCTACCTCGTGCAAGCGTGCTAACAATGAATGTTGTGGCGAAAAAACACCCACTCATCTCTACCAACAAACACAGAAAACTAGCCAGCCTATCTTATCATTGTTGTCAGATGAGCAGAAAATCAATTATTTCCAATTTAATATTCGTGTAATGCTAGGGGATATTTCTAAGCGAAAAGACCGGTAGCAGTAATTGTGTCCGACACCAATGTCGCTGCGCTATTGTGGTCAATAGCCTTGCTAACTATCCCTCTTTGGATGGCAATTCCAGCGCGAATTATTTGGCGTCATTGGGTTGGCAGTAAAATACAAGATGAACAATATCGGCAAAAAGTCAAGCAAATCTTAGACGGGGGTTATTCTCTTGAACAATTCCGTGCTTCATTGGACGACGAAAGGCGCAAATTGCATATTGATCAAAGTAAGGCAAAACTCATTGAAACTGACATATTGTATCCACTTTCAATCACCCACTTCTTACTCCTTCCTGCACTAATTGTTAGTCCTTTAGCAATACTTTTGGCTATGCCTTTTCTTCTTTTTGCTCTGCCTATGATAATGTTATTTGAATGGTTATTGATAGACCGTAAAATATTGATTAAGGCTATGTCGTTCTTCCAAAAACAGACAAAATGGCAAGTGATTCACATACCTCAACCACGTGTTGATCATTCAAATCTTCAAATCGACTTAATTTCATTCCACAGAATGCCGAGGGCCTCATTCCTTGGGATGTTTGCATGGCTAATTATTCACTGGGTTGTTCAATCAGAAGTTTGGTGGCTCGAAGTTCTATTCTTTGGACTCTTATATCTTGGGCTTCTTGCAGTTATCGAAGTTGTAACAACTGCAATGGATTCCGAATTGATATTTGCTGACCCTGCCGGAAGCAGGTTAATACCCATTGACAAATGGATAGAGAATTTCATTCGGCCATTAATTGGCGCAGGTCTAATATTCCTATTGTCCCGAAATTTAATGGATGAATCCCGTTCGTCTGAAGGCGACCCAATTCTATTTTCTCTTCAAGCCCTACTGGTATTGTTTTCAGTAACAATTGTTGGTTTTGGTGTGGAAGTTGGCTTTTCAAGGCGGCGCGGAGGCAAAGTACGTGAAATATTTTCTCGGCAAGTTGTCTCAATTTTTTCCCCTCTTTCGTATAATTTCACTCGACATAGTGGACGTTTGGAATTACATGTTGCATGTTCAATGGAAGAGCGACGCAATTCGAAAGATTCAGAGTTTGATGAACCCCGCAAGCATGTCAATTACACCTTCATTGAGGATTTGCGGTCAACTTCACAGGATGGCAAGCCGATTTCCCCCCCGACAATTCCGGATAATTTCTCTTCCTCCAATAAGGAATAATTATTCCAGTGCCATGAGACGATGCTTGAATTGTAAGAGTTGAGACTCAGTGTATTTAGATAATTCAAGGACTAGAAAGAAAATAATTATGGTTATTGCTCAACTAAATGACTCCCCACAACCACAGGTACGGTCTGCATTTGGGTTATTGATTTTGAAACCGCCACCCATTAATTTATCTTCATAGGCAATTTCAATGCCATTTAGCATATTGGCAAAATTCCGAGGAATTAGAACCTCAATGCCTTCGACGATAACAGTCTGGCATATTTCATCAGTTTCCTCGACCAATTGTAATTCATACTTGAAACCAGAACAACCGCCATTTAATACTCCAATAAGCAACGAAGAATTCCCTCCCTCCATTGCACCTTCAAGCATTACCTTTGCTTTATTGGTAATTGTTAGATTAATATCAACTAATTCATTCTCGTTATACACTTCAATAACTGGTTCGGCGGTTGGGCACTGGTCATCAGCAGACATCGGTATCAATATGGGCTAAAGCCGATGTGCTAAAAACATGTCTAATTCATTTTTTTGGCCTGACGCAACTTTTCCTTCTTTAGTTGTGTACAACGCCTAATTTGTTCCTTTGCGAGTGCTCCCTCATCTTTTGACAATCCTCTCGGTATTGCTTGCTCATAACACTTCATGGCATCATCAAACCTCTCCATTTCGGCATATGCAGTTCCCATGTTGTAAAGGGTGCGACCTGAGACCGATTGCGGATTGATCATCATTGCTTGATGATAATTCTCAATTGTTTTCGGATAATCTTCAAGATAATAAAATGCATTTCCTCTAGCATTTAGAATACGAATTACCATTTCATCATCATTCTTGAATGAAGGGAGTGCGCGATCAAGGCATGAAAGAGCTTCACGATATTTCTCAGCATGAATTAGGCCCAAGCCCTTGTTATACCATTCAATGTCGTTTCCAATTGCAGAAGTTGAAGTTGTATATGTTGGGGAATCGCCAACTACAATTGCAGCATCTAATGCAACCTTAGCTAGGTCCACTTGCGGATTAGCTTGCACTTCAGGGGTGGGTTCCTCAACTGGGCGTTCAATGGGGAGAAGGAGAGAATTGGCTGCGCTCTCAATAGCCTGATTTTCTTCTTCCACTTCCTCCTCACCCCAACTAAGTTCTGCAAAAGCATCAACATTATCTTCTTCAATCTCAGTTTCAATAGTCACAGTAGATGTTGGTTCTGGAACAGGTTCAGGAGCAATCTCAGGAACAGAAACAGGTTCAGGTGCATATTCTGGCTCAGGTACAGAAACAGGCTCAGGTACAGGCTCAACAACTGGTGTGACTTCACCGGAGAGAGCATTGGCCTTTTCGCGGCATTTTTGTGCAGTAGTTTCGTCTCCTGCACCATTTAATGCAGATGCTAAACCAAGCCAATAAGAGGCGTTTTCGGCCTCAATTTGTAAGAGTTCCTTCCATATGGTCACTGCTTCCACATGCTCGCCACATAGGCTCAATGCGTTTGCTCGCATCGGTGAAGATTGAGTAGAAATATGCTTCAATGCACGTTGTGCAAGAGATGGCCCTTCAGGCATTGTTGGAGGGAGATCGGAAATAAATTCTAAGGCGTTGGCTTCTCCCTTGGCCATTTGAATTAGAGTTTCAGCAAAGGACAGGGCATCAACGCCTGGCTGATTAGCTTCAATCATCGCTTCCCAAACATCGAGCGCCTCTTCAACCCGTCCACTATCCATTAATGTAGTTCGCAAAGATTCAGCGGCCTTCTGATAATTCTGGTCAAGTGAAAAAGCCTTTGAAAAGCAATCAATTGCTTCATCAATTTCACCTTGTCTCTTATGTAGTGCGCCGATATTATGCCACGCCTTTTGATTTAAATCGTTCAATTTTAATGCATACTTGTAGGATTCAATTGATTTGTCAATATGACCCATTCGGGCAAGGGCGCCAGCAGAAATATTCCATGCATCATGACTTTTTGCTGCGCTTGAATACAATTCACCCTTTAGCAAATTAAATGCTCCGTCAGCATCTCCTTGCTTTAGCATAGTTGTTGCGGCTTCAACAAGAGCATCAATATCAACTTCAATGACTTCTGGAACAGGGGAAACCTCAGCAACAGGTTCAGCAACTTCCTTTGCAACAGGGGCAGGGGAAGGAGTAACCTCGGTAACAGGTACAGCAACTTCCTTTGCAACAGGGGCGGGGGAAGGAGTAACCTCGGCAACAGGGGTAATATTCATACCAGCTCTTTCTACAACTTCAATCAGCATTGCATGAGTAGAATAGGTTTTGAGAGCCACTTGTGCCCACTTGCCGGCATCTGCGGTTTCACCGAGTCGGTCAAGAATAATCGCAAGGTTTGCGGCGGCAGGTGCGTGATCTTTGTTAACATCAAGTGTAATTGCAAATGATTGGCGGGCTCCATGAATATCGCCATTTCCTTCCAACAAAACACCGCGATTAAACCAAGCGGTATCACAAGAAGGGTCAACTGCTATTGCCTTGTTAAAAGCAGAAAGAGAGGCGGTGAAATCACCCTCGCGGGAAAGAAATTCTCCTTCGTCAATAAGGTCGGTTAATTCATAATTTTCCTCGGCCTCTAAGCCTTCAGTTGGATTCCCTCCATTCTCTTCTTCAAAGTCCTTATCTGCTTCATCTGATGTTTCACTTTCTTCATTAAAAAATGCTGCTGAAGCCGTATTCATGGCCGCCGTTGCAATATCCTCCATTGTATTAGAATTGGTGTCTGGTGAGCCATTTTGTTCAGCGGCATCCTGCTCGTTTGCACTGTCCTTATTAGCGGCAGACGTTTCAACATCACGCACTAATTTATGCATGTCAATTTGGGTCGGACCTGCGTCACTCATTGGCTCACCGACCATAGACCCTCGCCAATTATGGATAAGTATTACCTGTTGATGGTTATCAAATTATTTGACAAATTGATGGAAATAGGGCAAAAGTATTATCAAAATACGTGCAATATTGAAGCAAGGTTAATTTATCCAGCGCAACTGGTTTGATTCATAGCAAATCATAGAGGTGCCTAAATGCCACGACTTTATCACAACCCAAGTTGCTCAAAATCGCGACAAACTATCAACTTCCTTACCGAAAAAAATGCCAATTTTGTAGAAGTAAGATACTTAGAAACTCCACCCACTGTTTCTGAATTACTTTCTCTTATCAGTCGTCTCAATACACCCTTACCAACACTAATTAGGACTGGCGAGGAGGATTTTCAGCGTTCTGGGGTTTCTGTTAATGAACTACTTGACCCGCATGTTGTTGCTAATTTGATAAATGAATACCCCATACTTCTACAACGCCCAATTTACGATGATGGTGAAGTTGCAGTAATTGGGCGCCCACCAGAGGACATCTTTTCTTTCTATTCTTCTTCAAATGAATAACTATTCAAATCAATATCATCTAGTGTTTGTCCGTCTGGAATTATTCCGGGTCCAATGTGCCACTTTTTTCCAAAAGGTTCCTTCAACATGGCTATTATTCTTAATTGCTGCATTTGCAATAGTGCTGCTTCAGTGCGGTGCTTTGCCGGAGCAACTTTTTCATGAAAAGTAATGTCCATTAAGCCAACGATTTCTTCAACACTTCTCGTACCATCTGCCAATTCCCAAATAACGCTATTCAAATCATCAAGAGGGCGTTTTAATTCCCTTGGCCCCCGAAGTACTTTGCGGATAAGGGACTCGAGGCGGTTGAATTTTTTCTCAATTCTAAGGGTAACTAATTTGCCGGAAACCCCTCTCTCAAGAGGATGTGGGCCTGGGCTTCCATGTCTCCCCCACCATACTGGGAGGCGAGTTGGATATCTAGTGTCCTCATTAGCCATGAATTAGCCCCACTTAGATGTCCATTTTCCATGTCCATATTAACAATGCGCCCATGGCAATTGACCCAGTAAAAGCAAAAATACGTAACAGATCAACCCTTTGTGTGAAATTTCGGATGTACCAAGCACCGACTCCGCAAAATGATACTATTGCCAATAGAATATACCATGCAGTTGGCATCATTATCTCTCCACCTCTGAATAATCTATAGTGCAGAAAAGGCATCATTTAGAGATTTACTCTCTTGTTCTGGGGCTGACGCAGTTGTTGATTGCATTCTATGATATTGTATTTGTTCAGCAGTCCATCCAGAGGCAGCTAACTGTTCATCAGTCCATTGTGGTGCTTGGGTAGCGGGTAAGGTGGCAGGAGTCTGGTGGGCCGGTTGGATAGGTTGAACAGGTTGGGCTACGGGTTGGTAGGCAGGTTGGACCGGATGGGCTATGGGTTGGTAGGCTGGTTGGACAGGTTGGACAGGTTGGACAGGTTGGACAGGTTGGACAGGTTGGACAGGTTGGACAGGTTGGACAGGTTGGACAGGTTGGACAGGTTGAACAGGTTGAACAGGTTGAACAGGTTGGACAGGTTGAACAGGTTGAACAGGTTGGACAGGTTGAACAGGTTGAACAGGTTGAACAGGTTGAGTATTTTCATCTTCCACTTCATCATAATCATCTTCAACAATTGCTCTCCTCTTCTTTGCAAGAATCAATAAGGTGAAAACAACTGAAATAACCAATACAACTACCACGATTGCCAATGTTTTTGTATCCATATTTATGAAGTCTAAAGCGCCCTTTGCATCATCATTAGAAGTAGTGAAAGTGAAATAATCTTCTCCACTCATGAGTTCTTCCCCTTCTTGGTTACTGATTATCCATGTGAGTTCTCCATCGTTAATATCGCCGCCATTTAGCAAGGTACACTCAACTACAGATGATGTTGGACGCATCCCATCACTTTTGATTAGGGTTATTTCAATGCCGGCATCAATTTGCAAGCCATCGCATTCAAGGGACCAGCCTTGGGGGAATTGAGGTATTAATTCAAGAGTCTCCAACACACTAGAGTTACTCCAAGCGGTGAAACTAAATTGCATTGCACTTCCAGCCATTACTTGTGAAGTTTCATAATATAAGTCGAGGGAAACATCTCTCCTTTCATCAGCAATAATCACAACATTTTCATTTAATGTAATGGGTAAATCGTTACCACCATCTCCACCTTCAACAACGATGGTAATTGCAATATTAGTATTAATGGGGGTTTCATCTGAAACAATAACTTTCAGTTGCAGGTGGCCAATTCCCCTTGCAGGTTGTGAAATATCAATCCAATTGGATTCTGATGTGGAAATACTTGGGTTATCCAAATTGATTAACAATAGTTCTACACCACTTGTTTGAGGCATAGTTTGCAATTGTGCTTTTACTCGTAAGTTGGGGTCTCCGACATTCCCTACATTGTGAACTTCAAAATCAAGTGCAATTGTTTCTCCCACACGCATATTTATCTGAGTGGTATTAAAATTTCTAATTTCAGGGCGCTTTACCTGTGCAGTAAGAGTTGTAATGTATAGTTGATTATTCGCGGGGGTCAAATCAATTCCTCCATCAGAAGGCACTACTAAGATCTGTAATTCAAGTTCCTCATTTGGCTCCTCATCAGGAGGTAATAGCATCATTATGTCAATTGATGCAGTATCTTCTAATTCATATGACGGAGTTAGACTAATCGACCCACTTTGATTTTCTCCATCAACAACTGTCCACCAATCCCAAGATTCCGGCATATTTGGTATGCTTATCTCTGCATTTACCACGCCATTGCCATCATTTTCAATTTCCACAGAATATGCAGTAGCCACACCTGGTTCAATTATTGCAGGAAAGTAGACTTCTCTAATTACCAAGTCATATTGGGGTGCAATTACAAGGTTTGTGAAAGCCGTTGCAGTTGCATTTGTATTAGATCTAGTGCTAGTTGCGTATGGAGTGATAATAGGGCCTGGGTCATTTGCCTGACCAGTTGTTGGTGCACTAACACTGACAGTGAATGTCGCATGTGATGATGGATTTACTGCCATCGAAGAAACACTTGGCTGAGAAACATTCCATGAACGTCCTCCTTGCACCAGAACACCTACATCAAATACATCTTGCCGTGTAGCATTATTCCAAAGGGTGAATGTGACAGAAGTTGAACCTCCTGGTATTACACTCCAATCAATCCCTGCATATACACTTGGGTCAAGACCGACTTCGGCATTACTTACCATTGCTGCTTTGGCCTCAATTATCTTTGAATCAACCCGTGATGGGTCAGTAAAACTATTGACATCAAACCAAATTGAACTAGTCAAATCAGGTTCAGCATCAGCGGGAACGCTGATGACGAATTTTACCATTTCCGAACTACCTGCTGAGATAGTAATTGGTGAGACCTGACTCCAAGATAGCCCCAATGTCCAGCCGCTACGAATGTTTATGTCGCGAACTGAAAGGTCAAATGAATCGGATGCATCGCCAATATTATTTACCTCCACAAAGAACTCGCAGGTGCTACCAGGTGCACAAGCAGGAATACTAGTCATTTCTTGAATTTCGGGAATAAAGTCGGGATCAACATTAACCGACATTTGCTTGAGGTCGAAATGCGTGGAATATGTGGCACTGGTAATTTTCAAATTGTATTGTGCTGGTCCAATAGTTGCATTTTCACCTGGCTTCAATCGAACTCTGATGTTATGACTTTCTCCAGGCAAAACCATTACTCCCGAAAGTGAATTAATACCTCCTCCCGATTCGTGGAGGAAAGAAACATCCCACTCCGAAGGAAGCCCAGTTACAGTCGGCAAAAATCTATCCGATGCATTTCCATTATTGTGAATAGTAACTAATTGGTCAGTCCAATATCCTCTACGGGCACTTGACTGATTATTGGCTCCAATACTCCAATCGAACTCACTCTCAAGGGCTATTTCATCATAATACCATACTAAATCATCAATCCAGTAGCCAATATTTGTTCCACTTGCATCGGAGGTGAATTGCATTCTAAATTGGCTTGTAGCATGAAGTTGTCCAACATTCATAGGCATTACTGGTAGTGTTTGAGAACCTACAGTATTTGTATTGGTATTCCAAGAATTGAGATTTGTATCAATATTTCCTCCAATAATTCCAATTTGTTCCCATTGTCCATCAGCCCTTCTTCCTTGAAATGAAACAATATCGTTAGCCTCGCCGGCACCGGTGGCAAAGAAGGACAAACCAATAGCGCGAGTTGGATTGGGGTGTCTGTTTGAAAGATCAAAAATTGGAGTGTATAGCGAGGTGGTCAGGCCATTTCCATAATTGGAACTTGCGCCATTACCAACATGACAAGACCTTCCTGCCGAAATTGCAGCCTCTGTACTTGAAGACCAACTTGAACCGACGGTCCATAGTGAAAGATCATCACAATTATCGTAAATAGAGCCGATGGTCAGATGGCGTGAACGTAAGTCATTTCCAGTATTATCATCGGTTGTGTGTAATGTGGTAATGAGCATAGAATGGTTACCTGAGTAGGTTGGGTTCCATGTGAAAGTAATGTCTGCCGATGAGCCAGGATTAATGCTGGCGCTGGAAATTTGTGTATCCAGCAAAACAAACTCTGAATACTCATCATGTAAAACTTCAATTTGCGTATTAAATGTGCCACTTGGATTCACTCCAATGTTTTCAATCGTAATGGTTATTTGCAAATCAACCCCCTTCATGCCGTCAATAACAAAGAGCATTTCGGGGCGATTGAAATTGGGGATTGGATGGTTGCTACTGAACATTTTATATTTATCTTGGTCTGCTGAATTAGGATAATTAAACTTGACATTAATTGGGCGAACATCTATGCCTGATGTGCGTGCTGAAGCATAATTTTCTCCATCTTCATCATTCTGTTCATAATACACTATGGTGGGAGCACAGGCGACGAGGATATCCATGATTAATAGGACCGCAACACAAGCGAGAACAGACCTAATTTGTCGCATACTGTTTCATTGACTCTAACCAATCTATATGAAATAAACCCTCAAAAGTAATAGAAAATAACTCAAGTTCTTTATTTTCATAACAGATACTTGTCTTCATCTCAATTAGCCAAATATTAGGCAGGGGATTAATTTACTTCACTTTCAGAGTCAATTTCAGTCTGCAATTCAGCCTTATTTCGCCGAGCATTTGCAGCAAAATAGATACTAAATGACGGAACCAAGACCATCGCAAAACAACCAATTACTGCAGCCAATGCCCAAACCAATTCTGTCGCAGGATCTAGTTCAAATTGTTTAATTTCACCGAGTTCCTCATTTACAGAAGTAGCGAAAACTTGTGGCTCTTGTGTGTGGTCACCCGGCAGTTGAACGATTACTTGCCAAGTATTATCTCCATGTTCATACAATACCTCCTCGTTGGCCATAGATCTTGCTTCCTCGAGATCTACCGCTCTTACAGTGCCTCCATCGCGCCTACTCGGGTTATGATGAGTTAATCCGAATACTGCTGCCTCTCCTTCAACGACAAGTGCTGAATGACTACCATTTTTGAAACAATATTCTGCACACGAGAATAATTCTGCTTCTGGGTCTCCTAGGTCAGGATGACTCCAATATCCATCTCCTGTATTTAGCAAGCGAATTTCACCCTCGGCATCAGCATCAAGAAGACTTGCATTAATCCAAGTCAAATTGCTTCCGTTAGTGGTGAATTCCCAAGTCCAAGCAGTCCACGTCTCACCATCGCGTTGAAATGTATTATTTGAAATCATATTCAAATCCATATCGCTTTCCTGACTCTCATTAGAATAGACAAAATATGTACTGTCCACCGTTGCTCCATAAACGGCATAGGAAAGGAAAAAGACAAGTGTGAAAGAGAGCCCTAGGAGCGTGCGAAGTAAGTTCGGATTTTGTGCCAAAGCCTTGCGCATATTTTGGGCGGGGCGGAGGGTGCATTCAATACTTACCTATCGTAAAAAGCCTAAATGGGATATCTCTTTTACCCAATGGCAAGAAAAATCCTCCATTTCCACCCAACAATTACTATCTTCGTAGGAGTAGAATCTCGTCTTAGTGGGCTTTTATTGCTCCCAATTGAACCCGACTGTTTCATATACGGGGAGTCGGTCGGCGAATCGCTTGGTGTGTACGCATGACTACATTTTACGATGTCCCGGCTGGCCTATTACTGCCTGAGGTTGCTTCAACCTTGTCTTCTGACCACTCTATTGAGTTGCCTGAATGGGCGGTAAGTGTCAAAACGGGCATACACCGCGAAAACCCTCCTGTAAGCGCTGAATGGTGGCAAACTCGTGCTGCTGCTATCCTTCGCAAGGTTGCCATGAATGGCCCAATAGGGGTAAATCACCTCGCCCAATCCTATGGCGGCAAGGTTGACCGTGGAGCACAACCAAACCGAGCAAAATCTGGCAGTAGAAAAATTGTTCGCTCAATATTGCAGCAACTCGAAGACGCCGGCTTGGTCGAAAAAGTACTTCATCGCGTCATTGAAGATGCTGAAGGAGAAAAGATGGATTTGTACAAGGGCCGCAAGGTTACCGGCGCAGGCCACAAAGTTCTAGATTCAGCCGCTCGTTCTGTTAAGGAATCAGCAGATAGTTCTTTCCCCGGATTGAATAAATACTGAAGGATGTGAAAAGGTGACCTCAATGTCTGTTGAACAGGATGAGGAGTTGTTGCGGATTCGCCAACAACGTATTCATGCCTTGAAGCAGCAGGCTGAGTCCCAAGCAATGGACCAACTTCAAGCTGAAGAAAGTGCACAAGTACAAGCCGCTGAGAAAGATCATCTCAACAAGATGATGCGTACCATTCTTAGCCCCGAAGCACGCTCAAGACTAGCGACAGTTGAACTCGCTTATCCAGAATTAGCAATTTCAGTAAAGACCCACCTTACATCCTTACATTCCCAAGGAAGAATCATTATCCCCCTCAATGAATCAACCTTAAAGAAAATCCTTTCCGGCCTGCAAGAGCAACGCCGTGAACCAACAATTAGAAGAGTGTGATTACTTATGGCACGAAATAAACCTACAGCTAAAAAAGCCCGCCTTAACAAGGTCGTTAAGCAAAACCGCCGCGTACCTGTTTGGGTAATGCTTAGGACAAACCGCAATGTAACAACTCATGGAAAACGCCATCATTGGCGTCGAAGCAAGTTACAGAGGTAAGGTGTAAAATATGGGACGTGGAAATATTAGCGAATTAGTGGTACCTCTTCGAGGTGCTTGGAACATTACCCGATACAAGAGAGCACCTCGTGCAATCAAGATTATTCGAAACGAAGTAATTCGTCATCTCAAAGTTCAGGAAGATGAGGAGATATACATTGACCCAAGTGTAAACGAACACATTTGGGCAAACGGTATTGAGAACCCACCCCGAAAGGTGAGAGTTCAAGTTACTCGCTTTGAGGAAGATGAAATTCCTATTGAGGTAAAACTCGTTGAGGAGTGAGGTGTTAGTTATGGGAAATATTCGACCTTCATTTATTAAAATAAGAGCAATTCGACTTTGTGAAATCTACGGTGATGAATTTACCGATGATTTTGAACACAACAAGAAATTGGTAGAGCAATACACCGATGTCAGTAACAAGCGCCTACGCAATTGGATTGCAGGCTATGTGACTCGTTACCGCCAACGCCGTGTAGATTGAGGTGTCATTAATGCAACCGGTCCGAGTGGACTGGAATCGCGTTCCTGTTAGTCTCCATCACGAATCTTTGGATGTATTGAAGAATTTGCTATTACACTTGCGTGATGTATACAATTTAACAAAGCGCTCAATCCCAATGCCAGATCGTATCAATGGTGGTTATGTGGCATTTTTATACCAAGCCTGCGACCCACAATGGCTGCTTTCTTGGAACGAGGAATTCGTTGGTGAAAATAATGGGTGAGCGCCGCGATGTCCCCTTGCCGCAACGAGGGTGGGACCCAATTATCATACTTGTCAAGTCACAACACCCAGGGAACTTGGGTGCCGTCTGCCGAGCAATGATGAATTACGGTTTCACAAAACTTCGCTTAATTGAGCCTCAATGTGACATTAATTGTGATGAGGCTCGCAATAGAGCAAAGCATGCAGGAAGTATCCTTGATGAGGCTGGAATTTTCTCCACTTGGGAAGAAGCAGTGGAGGATTGTAACCTTGTCATTGGCACAAGTGGAAAGAGAGAATATGGCACCAAGACAGTTTTTCGTCATTTCCTTAACCCGTGGGACGTAGCAGAATTGGGCCCTGAAAACGGCGGTAAAATCGCCATAGTTTTTGGCGAGGAAGGCATGGGTCTCTCAACCCCCGAGTTAACAAAGTGCGATTTACTAATGACTCTTCCAACTTGGGAGGGATACCCTATTGCTAACTTAAGCCATGCAGTTAATACTACTCTATATGAGATTCACCGCCACCATATTCTGGTCCAAGGGTCATCTTTGGGAGTTGCAGATCATTTGCAATTGGATAGAACTATTTCGCCTGAGATTCGTAAATTATTGCGTCAAGCCATTCGCGAATTTGGCTACTCATTAACTGGTGATGATAGTCGGAAAGAAACTTATTCCACATTATTGACTAGAGTAATAATGCGCGGTATGCCACTTGATACTGAGGCTCATCGTCTCCTTGGCGCCTTTGTCGAAGCCACTACTGCAATGCAGAAGCAAGGAGGTGATGTTGATTGGCAAAAAAAGCGCCGCAAGCGCCTAAATGTCATTGAAGAATCATCAATAAATATTCCCTTTCAAATCTATGAAGAAGAGTAAGTGCAACTATAGCACCTTATGACAACAGTAAGTTCGATTTGGTTAGGGTTTCCATGTCGCCCATGACTTTGGTGTCTCACGCACATGCATTGCGACTAATTTCAAACGATTGCCGTATGATGTCTTGATATGCGGCTCAACTTGTTCAAATGCCCACTTAGCCAAATTCTCAGCAGTAGGAATAAAGGGGACTACAACAGTTCTATGCTCATCGCCCATCGCAGCACAAGCGGAAAGACCTTTTTCATCACCAGAATATACAACGAATGCATGATCAACAACATCATGGACATATTGTGCTAGAATCGCGCTCACATCTGAGAAATCAATTAGCATCCCTTCTTCTGACACTCCACTTTCAGTCACAATATCTCCTTCAATTTCTGCCTCAAAGCGATACCTGTGCCCATGCATATGTCGGCATTTGCTCTTATGATTTGGAACACGATGTCCAGTGTCAGTTTCCACATATCTACGAATTATTGTTGTCATTCTTCCTTCACCTCTTTTCTTACTAATACTAAATTCAAAGCCGCTGAATTAATGCAATATCTCTCGCCGCCAAACCTTTCCGGTCCATCATCAAATACATGCCCTAGATGTGCATTGCATTTATCACACCTCACTTCGGTTCGTACCATTCCTGCTGAGTTGTCTATATTTCGCCTAATTTCTGCATTTTCATCTTCGGAATGGAATGAGGGCCAACCACAATTTGAATTGAATTTCATTTGTGATGTAAATAACAAATGTCCGCAACAAATACACATATAATCTCCCTCCCTTTCTTCATCCCAATATTTTCCACTAAAGGCTGCCTCAGTTCCATTTTCTCTGGTAATACGGTATTGCTCAGTGGACAATTGCTTGAGATATTGTGCATTCTTATGCATGGCCTCTACTTCTAGAGCCGCAAGTAATACTTCTTCCCAGGAAGTTGAATATTCAACAGGGTCTGCTCTCCCGACTGCGTGGAATGCCAAAATCCTCTCAACATCTGCGCCACTTGTTCCACTCGACCTTCCCCATTCATCTGGGTTGTATGAGGTATTTGTGTTAGCAAATACCGTGTCAAAATCAAGTCCAAGGTTTTCAATTGCATCTTCAGCATCTCTCAATATTGATTCCTTATCTCCAGAAATGTATGGTAGGTTTAGAGAGATTCTATCGCTATCCCAATTTCCTATGGCAAAAGCGTGCTCAAGAGCCGAGTAAAATTCAGGACGACAATCGGGATAAATCTCATGGTCGCCACTGTGGACTCCAAGGGCAATATCTACCTTTGTATCCTCTCGCAAGGCAACTGACAACGCATACCCATATAGGATTGAAGAAAATATGGCATTTCGGTTTGGAACCACTGTCGCTTTCATCTGTTCTTCCTCATAATGTCCTTCGGGAATATCCTCTCCACCAGTGATGAGTGCACTATGAAATAGGCTCATGGCTGAACTTAAATCTGCAATTTTGTGTTCAACAGAGTAACCATTTGCATTAAGGTAAGCAATATTGGCCTGCGCCCTTTGCAATTCTACAATATGCTTTTGTCCATATTCAAATGAAATACATGAGACTTTGAAGCCATCTGCAAGTAAGCGCATCAATAGGCCAGTGGAATCCATTCCACCACTCAATGCCATAACTGCTCGCATTTTTCTATCCCCTCAGTCAATACTTCAACGAACAATTAGTTACACGCTAATTTTGTGAGAATTAGAAAACATTAGTCAACCCCCATCCATTTATGAGTTTGCAGAGATAGGCGCCAATTTTGGTTCATCTTTACTACCTCTTCAACTTCGGCAAATTTTCTTCCATTCCACTCTACGTCCTTTGAATGGTCATAGCATGGCTGAAGGAGTAAATTATCAAATCCCCCACTTATTTCATCATACATTGAGAGGTCTTGGCCAACATAAACGCACTTCAATTCATCACCAGTTTTTTGCCTAATCAAAACATTGGGGAATTCCTGATCCTTTGGGGAAATGCAAATCCAATCTAACAAACCCTCTGGAATGACAATTGTTCCGTTGCTTTCGCATGAAAGATAGTAACCTCTGGAATGAAATAATCGACTTAGTGGCCATAAGTCATTT
>Ga0233449_1000600_pt1 | contig 40205 bp, 37 predicted proteins | sample SI_124_October20_FD_183012 | JGI IMG/M metagenome (GOLD analysis project Ga0233449, IMG submission 183012) | Seawater microbial communities from Saanich Inlet, British Columbia, Canada - SI_124_October2016_200_MG | ecosystem: Environmental > Aquatic > Marine > Inlet | place: Canada: British...
TGGACCTTTTTCCAACTCATCGAGGTTGGGTGTGTTATATAGCTCTTTTGCCATTTTATCTCTCCGATATATTTAATAAATCTTTAGAACACTGGGTTTTAAAGATGTGAACGAGACAAATTATACTTAGTTACAAAAAAATACCACTGCTTTATAGTGGTATTTTTATCTACCCCTTAGGGGGTATGAGCTAATGGAAAGGCTTATATTAAGCCCACTAACTTACGTTCGCATTTTTTCTGAACTGGAAGAGATACTTGTTATTTTCTTTATAACTAAAGTGGCTGTTAAGTCCCCTGTTACATTGATTGCCGTTCTACACATATCAAGTATTCTATCAACTCCTAAAATCAGTGCAATGCCTTCAAGAGGGACGCCAATACCTTGTAGAATTGTTGCCAAAATCACAATACCGACTCCTGGAGTGCTCGGCGTTCCTATTGATGCACCGACCGTTGTAAGTGCCAAAATTACCAATTCAATAAACGTTAAATCTATTCCAAAAAGCTGTGTCAAAAATATGGCTGCACATACCTGGTAAAGCGCTGTTCCATCCATATTTATAGTAGCCCCCAAGGGGATTATAAATTTTGATATTGATGTAGGAACATTCAACTTCTCTTCCGAAGTGTTTATTGAAAGCCCCATAACAGCCGCTGAAGAGGAAGTTGAAAATGCCATAAGTTGCACTTCTCTCACCCTTTTTAAAAAATCTAAAGGCTTGATATTTGAACTTATATAAACGATCACTAGGTAAAAACAAAGAAGCAGCAACAATCCAGAAACCACTGTGAGAATATACATAGACATTGATGATATTGCATCAAAGCCTATCTTAATTGTGATGCTGCACAGTAAGCCAAAAACCGCATAAGGTGCTAATTTCATAGCCCAATCAATTATTCTCATGGAGAGCTCTTGAATTGCTTTTGCAAGGTCAATTAAAGGCTTTGCATCATGCTTGTTTATATTCATCAAGGCAACACCTATGAATATCGCTAAGATAACAAATGCCAATATATCTCCATCCAGTTTTGCCTGGACAGCATTTACAGGTATTAATCCAACAATCATGTCGGGCACTGGAATATTTGACGCCGAAACAGCGGCAGCTGGCAGTGAGCTTGCACCAATTGATGAAACAATGTCAGACGATACAAAATTACCAGGCTGCATTGCAAATGTTATTAGTATTCCAATCGTTACAGAAACAACTGTTATCAATACAAAATAAGGCGCTATTCGTGAGCCTAGTTTTTTCAAGGTTTGAGTGTCTTTCGCGCTTGTAATTCCTAAAATAATCGAACTCATTACAAGAGGGACAACAACCATCTTAACTGTTGCTAAAAAAATATTTCCAATTAATGCAACCCAAGGAGCGATAGCAAGTGCTACATCTTTAGAGACAAATGCAAAAGCGGATGGAGATAACACGAGTCCAAACAAAACGCCAAGAAACATGCCGAGTATCACTTTAAACCAAAGTTGTTTTAACATGTTAACTCCTTTTTTTTAACCTATGACACCTAAAATATAAGGAAGAGCTCAATATAAAAATCACCCGGAATAGGTGATTTTATCAACCCTTGGCTTTTTTATACATCAATTTGATTGCGCAAGGGGTGGCAAAAATTATTTAAGCCAGATACTCATTAACGCGCTTGGCAACACCGCGACCTTCGTCAATCGCCCATACAACTAATGACTGGCCACGACGACAATCACCTGCTGTAAAGATACCCTCTTGTGAGGTTTGATACTGACCATAATTAGCTTTGTAATTACCACGCTCATCCAATTCAATATCTGCATCATCACTTACATAATGCTCTGGAGAAACAAAGCCCATTGAAAGTAGCACCAATTGAGATTCCCAAGTTTTTTCACTACCGGAAATTTCAGTCAATTGGCCATTATCGAATGTCACCTCAATGGTAACAAGACCAGTCAGATTGTTATTGTCATCCTTGATAAATGCCTTAGTCATAAGCTGGTATTGTCTTGGATCTTCACCAAATACCGCTTGCGCTTCAGCATGACCATAATCAACCCGATAAATCAATGGCCAAAGTGGCCATGGATTGTCATCTGCGCGCTCTACAGGTGGTTGACTCATGAGTTCAAAATTAACCACTGATTTTGCACCTTGGCGAATGGCTGTACCAATACAATCCGTACCTGTGTCACCACCACCAATAACAATCACATCCTTACCCTTAGCAGAAAGATCTGATTCGTCAGCATGGCCAGTGTCTAATAAGCTTTTTGTATTAATAGATAAATATTCCATCGCCATATGTACGCCTTTAGCATCACGATTATCAACTGGCAGATCTCTGGCCTCGCTTGCGCCTGTTGTAAAGATAATGGCGTCAAAATCTTTTTGTAGTGCCTGTGTTGTAATATCTTTACCGACATTAACATTAGTTATAAATTCAACACCGCAGTCTTTCATAAAATTAACACGACGATCAACAATATCTTTGCCGAGCTTCATATTTGGAATGCCATACATTAGCAAACCACCAATACGATCATCCCGCTCGAAAATACTCACATTATGACCTAACTTGTTAAGCTCATCTGCTGCAGCCAATCCCGCAGGGCCAGATCCTATGATTGCGATTTTTTTTCCAGTTTTATATTCCACATCATAAGGTTTAATCCAACCTTTTTCAAAACCCTTATCAATAATCGCTTGTTCGATATTTTTAATCGTAACCGCTGGATTACTCATGCCAAGTACACAAGAGCCTTCACAAGGCGCCGGGCAAACTCGACTAGTAAATTCTGGAAAATTATTTGTTTTTAATAGTCTGGCTAAAGCCTCTTCCCATTTATCGTTATAAACAAGGTCATTCCACTCAGGGATTAAGTTGTTAATCGGGCAGCCGTCATCTGACTGACAAAAAGGCACGCCACAGTCCATGCATCGTGCACCTTGTTCTTGTAAATGGGACTCATTATGTGTACCAGTAAAAATTTCACCATAATCTTTAAGACGCAATTCAACAGGGCGATAATCCTCTGTTTTTCTATCAAATTCTTTAAAGCCAGTTACTTTTCCCATTTCTCTAAACACATAAATCTAAAGCGCATAATTATGCCATATTTGCTATAAATATGCATCACTAAAAAAGATGATATAGTTTATTTGCTTGGCGCTATGTTTAACTGTATAATTGCCCTTTTTTAAGAAACAAATATTTAAGGATAAGTTCAAATGAATTTAATTGATCAAATTGAAAGCGAACAGCTAAGAAACGACATTCCTGAGTTCTCAGCAGGCGACACAATTATCGTACAAGTAAAAGTACGTGAAGGCGACCGTGAAAGATTACAAGCATTCGAAGGTGTTGTTATTGCTAAGAAAAACCGCGGTATTGGCTCAGCATTTACCGTGAGAAAAATGTCTCATGGCGAAGGCGTGGAAAGAGTTTTTCAAACACACTCTAAAATGATTGATTCTGTTGAAGTTAAGCGTCGTGGTAAAGTTCGTCAAGCAAAACTTTATTACCTTCGTGAACTAACTGGTAAGAAAGCAAGAATTAAAGAAAAATTAGCAACTAAATAAGTTTCGTTACTTTTCTTATAAATACCGGCAATCAGCCGGTATTTTTTTGTCTAAAATTTAGGCATGGAACATAATAAAAAACTTATTGAGCAATTCCTTGATTATTACTGGCTATCATCGGGTGCTAGTAAAAATACCCTGTCTGCTTATCGCTCTGATTTAGTGCTGTATTCAAAATGGCTAGAGCAATCTCCTTTGGAAAATGCCAGCGATACTAGTATTTTAAAATATTTTCAACATAGACAAATCGCCCCTTCCACTCAAGCGCGCATACTCACTTGCTTTAGAGTTTTTTATCAATACCTACTCCTACAAGGCCTCATCAATGCTAATCCAACAGCTAAACTTCACCACCCAAAACAAGAGCAAAAATTGCCTATTTTTCTAAGCATTAAAGAAGTTGAAAAACTTTTAGATGCACCTGATAAGAAAACCATTTTTGGACTACGAGATCGAGCCATGTTGGAGCTTTTGTATTCTTGTGGATTGCGAGTTAGCGAACTTATTAGTCTAGAATATCGCCATATTAATATCAATGACGAATATATTAGAATTTTAGGAAAAGGCAATAAAGAAAGACTTTTACCCATGGGTGAAATGGCCATAGAATACCTTTCTCAATATGAAAAAAAGGCCCGACCTTTTTTGATCAAAAAAGGACAAACAGATGGGTATTTTCTATCTAATCGCGGCAGCAATATGAGCCGCCAAAACTTCTTTTATATGATTAAAGCTTATGCTCAAAAATCTGGCATAAGCAAGCCTTTGTCACCGCATAGCCTGCGTCATGCATTTGCAACTCATTTAGTGCAACAAGGTGCTGATTTACGTAGTGTGCAACTGATGCTTGGTCATAGTGACATTGCTACGACGCAAATATATACGCACATTCAAAATGTTCAATTAAAGTCACAACATGGCAAGCATCATCCTAGAGGATAAGCTCGCTAATCGATAGCCTCTATACTGACAACTCAGCCAGTCTCTTTTGTCGATACTCTTTTAAGATTGACTCTGTGTATCCATTTGGTTCACTCACCCCTCTGTAAACTAAAGATAACGCCGCTTGAAATGCTGTTGTATCGTAGCTTGGTGCCATATTTTGATAAAACGGGTCGTGTTTATTTTGCTCATCCACCACAAGTGCCATTTCTTTAAATACTTGCTCTATTTGATCCTTGCTGCAAATGTTATGGTGTAGCCAGTTAGCCATGTGTTGACTAGAAATACGAAGTGTCGCCCTATCTTCCATTAACCCCACTTGATTGATGTCCATTACTTTTGAACAGCCAACGCCTTGATCAATCCAGCGCACAACATAGCCCAAAATACTTTGAGCATTATTATCTAGCTCCGCCTTAATCTCATCCACACTTAAGGTAGTGCTTGGATTGAGCACTGGCGCAAGTAGTAAATCTTGCTCATCAGCCTCAATGGGCGATTGCATTAATTGCTGTTGCCTGGAAAAAACATCAAACCGATGATAGTGTGTTGCATGCAAAGTAGCGGCAGTTGGTGAAGGTACCCAAGCACAATTTGCGCCTGCTTCTAAATGAGCCAGTTTACTTTCAATCATTTCATTCATCTGATCAGGCTGTGCCCACATGCCTTTGCCAATTTGTGCATTTTTGTACATGCCGCATTCAAGACCAACTTTTACATTTAATACCTCATAGGCTTTAATCCATGGCTGATTCTTAATCTGGCTCTTGGGCAACATAACACCTGCGTGCATACTTGTGTGTATCTCATCTCCAGTTCGATCTAGAAATCCGGTATTAATAAAAATAACTCGCTTGGCCGCCACTTTAATGCATGCTGCTAAATTAACACTGGTACGTCGTTCTTCGTCCATAATACCGATTTTAAGTGTGTTAGCCTTAAGTCCAAGAGCTTGCTCAACTTTCTCAAATAACTTAATACTAAACGCCACTTCATCAGGGCCGTGCATCTTTGGCTTAACAATATACACATTGCCTTTTTTCGAATTAGCCCCTAAATTTTGGATATCATGCAAGGCAATCAGCGTTGTCACCATAGCATCTAAAATACCTTCTGGTATTTCTTGATTGTCTGGATTTTTGATTAAATCTGTTAGCATATGGTGACCAACATTCCGCACCAACATAAGGCTACTGCCTGATAAAGTGCCAGACTCCCCTTTAGCATCAACAAAATGCTTATCTGAGTTAATTTTTCTGACTATTGATTTCCCGCCCTTTTCAAATTTAATTTCTAAATTACGCTTCATTAATCCTAGAAAATTACGATATGCGTTAATTTTTTCTTCACTGCCGACCGTGGCAACTGAGTCTTCAAAATCAATAATAGTTGTTAATGCTGACTCCAAAATTACATCTTTAATGCCTTGGGTTTCTGGATTAATCACAAGCTCAATATGTAAATTATGATGCTGGATTAAAATACTTTGGTCAGTGCTGCCCACAAAACTTTGTGAATTTTTTAGCGGCGTTGTGCGGCCATTCTCTAATGTAAATATTGGAGCTGATTGAGTGTTAATTGCAACAACTTGAGCATAAGATCCATCCGCTAACGGTGCAGCCTCATCTAAAAAAGTATTTGCCCAATCAATTACTTTAGTGGCGCGCTTAGAACCTTGGATTTCTCTATCGATAATATCACTACCGTATAAGGCATCATACAAGCTTCCCCAACGCGCATTAAGCGCGTTAAGGGCGAATCGTGCACTAGAAATAGGCACTACCAATTGAGGACCTGCAATGCTGGAGATCTCATCATCCACTTGATCTAATTCAAGCTTAAATGGGGCTGGCTTGGGTAGTAAATAGCCAATATCTTGTAAAAGTTTTTTATAGGTATTTAAATCAAATGCTCCTATACTTTCCTGATGCCATTGATCAATTTGAGATTGCATTTTGTCACGCTGCAGTAATAAATCTTGATTTTGTTGCGCTAGCTCGGAAACAATGGTTAATAATTTAGGGAAAAATTCATCCGCCTTGATGTTTAAACCTGGGGAAACCTCCTGTTCTATAAATTGATATAGACTGCGATTAACTTGAAAACCTGATATATTTTGATACCCATCCTCTAACATGATACTAACTCCTTAACAACAATAATGCCATCTTGATCGGCATATAAATAATCTCCAGGGATAAAATTTACTCCAGAAAAACATAGAGTAAGACCAGCCTCTCCCAAACCCTTCTTAATACTTTTTAATGGGTGCGTACCTAGTGCACGCACGCCAATTGGCATCTCATTAATCATCTCAGAATCTCTGATCAAACCATAAATAATTACCCCAGACCAATTATTCTTAACTGCTTTAGCAGCCAGCTGATCTCCCAACATAGCGCAACGCTTTGAGCCGCCAGCATCCACCACCAAAACTCGACCTTGGCCATTTGTATCAAGCACCTCTCTAACAAGGGAGTTATCCTCAAAACACTTAATAGTATGAATGGCGCCAAAAAAATCTACCTCAGCGCCATAACAATTATAAGTTGGCTCTACGTACTGTACATTAGGGTGTAGTTGGTCTGATATATCGCTAGTTTTTTGCATAAGAGCTAAGCCGATTGTGAATAAATTTGCGACATTCGATACCGCTGTCGATAAGGATAATAATTATTAATATTACCTTGTTTGATATTGTCTTGTACTGACTTCCAGTAATCAGCGCTCAATAGTTTTTCATAAGATTTTGAGAAAATTTTCTTACTGTCATTTTGACTAAACATAAACAACTTGAATTCTTCTGGAAAAACATCATCTGGGCCTACGTAATACCAAGGTTCAGCAGCCATCTCATCCTCTTCATGTCTGGCTTCTGGAATCTTTCTAAATACAGGCCGATCCATGGTGGTAATCTCATCATAATCATAAAATACAACTCGCTTTTGACGAGTTACACCAAAATTCTTAGTCAGCATATCACCTGGAAAGATATCAGCATTAATTAGCTCGTCAATAGCTCTACCATAGTCATTAACAATATGCTTTAGATCATCCTTGTTTTGCGTATCTTTAATGTACAAATCAAGCGGAATCATTTTATTTTCCATGTATAAATGTTTGATAATCAATAAATCGCCCTCGATGGTAACACTGGAGCCGACTTTATTTTTTAACTCTTTAATCAGTTCTTCATCTAAATCACGAATTGGAAATGCAACATTGGAAAACTCCCATGTATCTGCCAGGCGACCTACTTTACGATGATTTTTGACGTAAAAATACTTATCCTTAACCTGTTGTTTAGTAGCAGTTTTTGGTGGAGCAAAGTTATCGTTAATTACCTTGAAAACATAAGGAAACATAGGAAATGTAAAAACAGTCATCACCATGCCTTTAATACCTGGGGCAATAATAAGCTTTTCACCAGTACTACGTGAATACTTTAAAAATCTTCGATATAATAAAGTTTTTCCATGCTTATGAAGTCCAATAGAACTATAGAGCTCAGCTTTGGTTTTACCTGGAAGAATGGCTTTTAAAAAATCAACAACCGCCGCAGGATAGTCAGTATCAACAAAGAAATATGATCTGGAAAAGCTAAAAACAATCGAAATGTTATCAACATCAGTCAGAAGTACATCGACATGTATCCCCGTTTTTTCATCATTTAACAAGGCGATTAAAACCGGGCGAACCAGATTGTTTTTTAATACAACCTGGCCTACAATATAGGCAGCCTTTCTCCTGAAAAAAGTACTTTTAACCAGTTGTAATTCAAAACTTTCATCTTCAGATAAATCTAACTGCTTAACAAATTGCTCTTTTAAACGTAGCACATCACGCGCCAAATCTTGATAAGATGTTGTGAAGTTCAACTCAGTAAGAACCCCTTGCAGGGTTTGTTCTAGCTGATCAGTTTTAATATAATGGCTATCAATAACTGGATCATCCATATCAATAAACGTAGTTGATATGGATGGCTTAACAAAGATAAAGTTATTGTTATAAAAGCGCTTATCAAACAATAGACAGAACACTGAATTGTAAAACGTTTCAGCCAGTTCTGGTTGCTTGTAATTTGACGTTAGATTGATATAAGCAAGCTTGGTATTAATCCAAACTTGTTCATCAAACATGTCAGTAATTAGCTCTTTTTTAAGTTCGAGACAGAATTTCTTAACCTGCTTATCATAAAAATAAAGGCGCGCCTTATAATCATCCAGTAATTGTTGCCATTCACAATAATCAAATCGAGATTTAGCTTGCACAGAGGCCTGTTGAAAAACACAATAATGCTTCTCAAAACCTGCCAATATTTTTCTGGAAGTAGACTCAGGTAGACTGCTTGGTTGAGTTCTCATTTCCATCATATTACTTCATAAAGTCGTTAGCTTATACATAGTATAAACCAACTGCCTTTATAAAAAAATATCAAGATTTAGAATTGCTCTTCCTCAGTCGAACCAGTCAATGCAGTTACTGAAGATGCACCACCCTGAATAACAGTTGTTACATCATCAAAGTAACCTGCACCCACTTCTTGCTGGTGCGCTACAAAAGTATAGCCTTTTTCAGCTGCTGCAAATTCTGGCTCTTGCACCTTCTCTACGTAATGCTTCATACCTTCACCTTGAGCATATTCATGCGCTAAGTCAAACATGTTGTACCACATGTTATGAATACCCGCTAAGGTAATGAACTGATACTTGTAGCCCATTGCTGCAATATCCTCTTGGAAAGAAGCGATTTGAGAATCGGTTAAGTTTTTCTTCCAATTGAACGATGGTGAACAGTTGTAAGACAATATCTGATTTGGATTTTCAGCTAAAACTGCTTCTGCAAACTCTCTTGCAAAACCTAAATCAGGCTTGCCAGTTTCGCACCAAACTAAGTCTGCATATGGTGCATAAGAAACACCACGAGAAATCGCTTGATCAAGTCCATTTTTAACAACGTAGAAACCTTCTGGTGTACGCTCTCCAGTAACAAATGGCTCATCAATTGGATCTACGTCTGAAGTGATTAATGTTGCTGCTTCTGCATCTGTACGTGCTAGTAGTACTGTTGGTACGCCCATCACATCAGAGGCTAATCTTGCAGCATTTAATTTTTGAATTGCATCTTGAGTTGGCACTAATACCTTACCACCCATGTGGCCACATTTCTTAACAGAAGCCAATTGATCCTCAAAATGCACGCCTGCTGCACCAGCAGTAATCATATTCTTCATTAATTCATAAGCGTTTAATACACCGCCAAAACCAGCTTCAGCATCTGCAACGATTGGTAAGAAATGATCAACATATCCCTTATCTCCAGCATTAATACCTTTAGCATGCTGAATCTCATCTGCACGTTTAAATGTGTTATTGATACGACGAACCATCGTTGGCACTGAATCATAAGCATACAAAGATTGGTCTGGATACATAGTCTCTGATGTATTACCATCAGCAGCTACTTGCCAACCTGATAAATAAATAGCTTCAATACCTGCTTTAGCTTGCTGCATTGCTTGTCCAGCAGTAATAGCACCCATACAGTTAACGTAACCTTTTTTAGAGCTACCGTTAATTAGGCTCCATAATTGATCAGCACCATCTTTAGCATGTGTGTGCTCAATTTGCTTAGATCCACGTAGTCGTACAACATCTTCAGCGCTATAGTCACGCTTTACATCTTTCCAGCGTGAGTTTTCAGCCCAGTCTTTTTCTAATGCTTGAATTTGTTCTTGTCTATTCATTGTATTTCTCCTCATATGGATTATTAATTAATTACTTTACTTACTTGGTGTGAATAATGATACTTATTTTTTTATGTTTTTTCATAATATAATATATCTATTTCACAATATGAATAAATAGACTAGTTTTTATAAATATTTCGCCATATAAAAAAATTATTCCGTAATATAACGTGAAATTCTATAATGCGAAAAAAAATTATGTCAACAGACTTAACTAGTTCAGAAAAAAAGGTAACAGCAATTGAGAAGAGCTTAATCATTCTATCCATTTTTTCTATGGAAAGACCTTCCTTAAGTCTAAAAGAAATTTGCGATCAAGTAGGTTTTAATGCATCAACCACTTACCGGATTTTGCACACCTTATCAGAATACGGCTACGTTATTAGAACGGTGGACAAGAACTATTGCATTGGCACAACACCCTTATCTTTAAGCGCCATCTATCAAAAAACAAATCAGCTCACTCAAATTAGCCCTTTGGTTGATCATATTAGAGATATATGTAATGAAACTGCCTCTTTTTACATTCAACAAGACAACGAAAGGATTTGTCTGTATCGCGCGCATTCTCGCGATATGATCAGACACAATATCGATGTTGGAACTCAATTAGAACTTAATCGAGGTGCTTCTGGCAGGGTGATATTAGCCTACGGTAGACGCCTTCAAGATAAAAGTGGGTTTTTTAAAAATATTCGTGACAAAGGCTACTATCTTTCAATAAATGAGCACAATGCTGCTTTATTTTCTATTTCAAAGCCAATTTTGTCTGAAAGCGGTCAATTTATTGGTGCGCTGACTATTTCTGGCCCTATTAGTCGTTTTAACGAGGAAAGAAAACAGGGTTTTTTAGATTTATTAACGAAACAAATTAATCAAATCAAAATTCCTTAGAAAATTTTAGAGATATTCAACACTTAAAATTTCATAAACAATATCGCCTCTCGGGGCTTTAACTGTCACTTCATCGCCTTCTTCATTACCCATGAGGGCACTAGCAATAGGTGAGTGACAAGAGATTTTATTCCGATCAATATCAGCCTCATCTTCGCCCACTATTTGATAAGTAATCTCACTATCGTCTTCGATATTTAATAGGCATACGGTAGTACCAAATACACAACGACCGTTTTGATTGAGCTTAGTAACATCAATCACCTGCATGCGAGAAAGTTTAGATTCAACTTCTTTAATTCGCCCCTCAATAAAACCTTGCTCTTCTTTTGCGGCGTGATACTCGGCATTTTCTTTTAAATCTCCATGGGCACGTGCAGTTGCAATTTCCTCAACAATTCGTGGACGCTCAATATCTTTAAGATTTAAAAGTTCAGCTTCCAGTGCTTTTGCACCATCGACTGTCATTGGGATACTATCCATGCCAATTACTCCTTAACTATTTAGAGATTGTACAGTTCTTACCGTAATCTCTTCTTGCGTTTTCAATCCATCAAGCATGGCGAATGCCGCTGCAACGGTTGTGGTGAATGGCACTTTATGTACTAATGCTTGACAGCGAATAGCGGCCGCATCTTCAACACCTTGGGTATCTTCGGTGGAGTTGATAATTAAATCAATAGCATCGTTTTTAATCATATCAACAATATGTGGAGATCCTTCGGAAACCTTGTTAACCATTTCACAATCCAAACCAGCATCGATTAATGTATCTCGATTACTACGAGTGGCTACCAACTTAAAACCCTGTTGAGATAATTTTTCACCCAGACCAACCAAATCATCACGATCCAGTCGTCGAAGACTAACAAAAACAGTGCCATTTTCAGGCGCTCGCGACCCTGCTGCTAATTGTGCTTTATCAAAAGCAGAGGCAAAATCATCGCCAATGCCCATAACTTCGCCAGTTGAGCGCATTTCTGGTCCTAAAATTGGATCAACACCCAAGAATTTATTAAATGGGAACACCGCCTCTTTGACACTGTAATGCTTAGGAATGATTTCTTGTGTAAAGTTAAGACTCTTAAGTGTTTGACCTGACATAACCCTTGCAGCAATATTAGCCAGTGGCGCGCTAATCGCTTTAGAAACAAAGGGCACAGTACGTGAAGCACGAGGATTCACTTCAATCACGTAAATTTCACCGTCTTGATAAGCCAACTGAGTATTCATTAAGCCGACAACATTTAGTGCTTTAGCCATCGCCACAACTTGTGCGCGCATCTTATCTAGAACATCAGCTTCTAAAGAATATGGTGGCAATGAACAGGCTGAATCTCCCGAATGAATACCCGCTTGCTCAATGTGTTGCATAATGCCGCCAATCACCACATCCTCACCATCAGAAATAACATCAATATCCACTTCAATTGCATGATCTAAAAACGAATCTAATAAGACGGGAGAATCATTTGAAACTTGTACTGCTGTATGCATATAGTGATCTAATGAGTCTTTATCGTAGACAATTTCCATAGCCCGACCACCTAACACATATGATGGACGCACAACTAATGGAAAACCAATAGCATCAGCGATATCTTGCGCCTGTTCAAGTGAGCGCGCTGTTCCATTTAGAGGTTGTTTTAAGTCTAGCTCTTGAAGCAAGGCAGAAAAACGTTCTCGATCTTCAGCTAAGTCAATTGCATCTGGGCTGGTGCCAATAATTGTTGCACCACTTTTCTCTAAAGCTTCTGCTAACTTAAGTGGTGTTTGACCGCCATAATGCACAATAATACCATCTGGATTTTCAATATCCACCACTGCAAGAACATCTTCCAAAGTGAGTGGTTCAAAATAAAGACGATCAGAAATGTCATAATCAGTTGAAACTGTCTCAGGGTTACAATTCACCATGATTGTCTCAAAACCATCTTCACGTAGCGCCAAAGAGGCGTGCACACAGCAATAATCAAATTCGATACCTTGACCAATTCGATTTGGACCGCCACCTAAAATCATGATTTTTTTCTTATCGGTAGGATTTGCCTCACACTGTTGCTGGTAAGTTGAATATAAATAAGCGGTTTGTGTATCAAATTCAGCGGCACAACTATCAACACGCTTAAAAACTGGCTTAATATTGAGCGCTTTACGGCGCTCACGCACAGAAGACTCGTTACAATTTAGTAGTTGTCCAAGTCGCGCATCCGAGAAACCCTTACGCTTTAGAGCGAACATATCATCTGCTGAAATATCCGTAAGGCTGGTGGCATTAATTTGCATTTCACTTGATACAATATCTTCAATTTGCGCCAAGAACCAAGGATCTACTTTAGATAAGTCAAACACCTCTTCTAAACTCATGCCTAGTCTAAAGGCATCAGCCAAATAAAAGATACGTTCACCGCGCGCAGTAATACATTCTGAACGAATTTTATTACGCGCATCATCTGCATTTAAATCCACAATCGGATCCAATCCAACCTTGTCTGTCTCAAGACCTCTTAAAGCTTTTTGCAATGATTCTTGGAAGGTTGAGCCCATGGCCATTACTTCACCCACTGATTTCATTTGCGTAGTTAGGCGATCATCCGCTTTCGGAAATTTTTCAAAAGCAAAGCGTGGAATTTTTGTAACTACATAATCAATACTTGGCTCAAATGAAGCAGGTGTTTTTCCGCCAGTAATATCATTATCAAGCTCATCAAGTGTATAGCCTACTGCCAATTTTGCTGCTACCTTAGCAATCGGAAATCCAGTTGCTTTTGAGGCCAGTGCTGATGAGCGCGAAACACGTGGATTCATTTCAATAATGGTTAAACGACCATTTTCAGGATTAAGAGCAAACTGCACGTTTGATCCGCCTGTGTCCACTCCAATTTCACGTAATACTGCTAAAGAAGCGTTACGCATCACCTGATATTCTTTATCCGTTAAAGTTTGAGCCGGCGCAACAGTAATAGAGTCCCCCGTATGCACGCCCATTGGATCAAAGTTCTCAATAGAACAAATAATAATACAATTATCTTTAGTGTCTCTTACCACCTCCATTTCAAATTCTTTCCAGCCTAAGATTGACTCTTCAACTAAAAGTTCATTGGTTGGCGAAAGATCCAGTCCGCGTTCACAAATTTCAACAAATTCATCTTTATTAAAAGCAATACCGCCACCCGATCCACCCATGGTGAATGATGGACGAATAACTGTTGGATAGCCTACTGTCTCTTGAATAACAAAAGCCTCTTCCAGCGTATGGGCGACTGCCGCTTTTGGCATATCTAGGCCAATTTTAAGCATAGCCTCACGGAATAAATCACGATCTTCAGCTTTATCAATCGCCTCTTTTTTGGCACCAATCATCTCAACACCGTGCTTTTCTAATACGCCATGACGCTCTAAATCGAGCGCACAATTAAGTGCTGTTTGCCCACCCATGGTTGGCAATAGCGCATCAGGCTTTTCGGTTTCAATAATCTTTTCAACTGTACGCCATTCGATAGGCTCAATATAAGTTGCATCCGCCATTTGCGGATCAGTCATAATGGTAGCTGGGTTGGAGTTAACTAGAATAACTCGGTAACCCTCTTCTCTTAGAGCTTTACAGGCTTGTGCGCCAGAATAGTCAAACTCACAGGCCTGCCCAATAACAATGGGTCCGGCACCAATAATTAAAATACTTTTTAGGTCTTGTCTTTTTGGCATACTTCTCTAGATATTAATTCTTTTTTTAAAATTCGTCTTCTTCAACTGGCAAATTGCCGTCAAAAATATCAAACTTACGTTTTTGTAAATAAGAAGACCTCATGGCGATATAAGGATCGTCTGACTGGTCTAATAAATCAGTTGCAGGCAGTAATTCAACCCTTTTATCAATAATGTTCATAGCGCTAGCACTAATAGAGCCTACATCATCCATCTCATTAACCAGATTTGCATCTGAAGTGAGGTCAACATATAAACCTGCACCATCTCTAAGGGTGGATGGCCCCATCAAAGGTAGCATAATATAAGGACCATTATCCACACCCCAAACAGCAAGCGTCTGTCCAAAATCTTCATTCTCAGTAGTTAAACTCATGTCAGTGGCAACATCAAATAACCCGTACAAACCAATGGTAGAGTTCACTACAACACGACCTAATGTAATGGCACCTTGCTCTATTTTAAATTGCAAAATTTGATTAGCCAGTGTTGACACATCACGTAAATTACCAAAAAAATGACTCACTCTGTTTTGTAAGAAATCCGGCGTATGGTCTTTATAAGCACGAGAAACTGGCTCTAATAAATTATCATCAACAGTTTCATTAAATTCATAGACCACTCTATTAACTTCCTCAAATGGGTCCACTTCCTCCGCCATTAGAATTGTGCTAAACATCAATAGTATCAAACTTACTAATAATTGTTTCATGAGTCCATCTCCTGAATAAATGTATCAAATAATCCACTTACGTCGTGTGGCCCAGGAGATGCCTCTGGATGCCCCTGGAAACTAAATGCTTTTTTATCCGCCACTCTAACACCTTGAATGGTGTCGTCAAATAATGAACGGTGAGTTACTTTTAAATGGCTCGGCATACTTTCTTCTGCTACTGCAAATCCATGATTCTGCGACGTAATCATAACCTGTTTAGACTCTAAATCTTGTACAGGATGGTTAGCACCATGATGACCAAACTTCATTTTTTCTGTCTTCGCACCACTTGCCAAGGCTAGTAGCTGATGCCCTAGACAAATACCAAAAATTGGCATATTTTTCTCTAGTAGTGCTTCAATATTGGCAATTGCATAATCGCATGGCTCAGGATCGCCCGGTCCATTGGATAAAAACACACCATCTGGATTCATTGCTAATACATCAGAAACTGGTGTTTGTGCATTAACCACTGTTAGATTGCAGCCACGATCTACTAACATTCTTAAGATGTTAGTTTTAACACCGTAATCATAAACCACTACTTTAAATTTAGAATTGAGTTCTGCAAATTCACCCGTTTCCAGAAAGTAAGAGCCCTTGTTGAATTGATACTGCTTAGTAGTTGAAACTACTTTAGCCAAATCTACATTCTTCAATCCAGCAAAAGACTGCGCTTTTTCAATAGCTTGTGCTTCATCAATATTATCACCGGCAACAATACAACCTTTAAGGGAGCCTTTCTCACGCAAATGACGTGTTAAAGCGCGTGTATCAATATCGCTAATGGCCACAATATTATTACTTTGCAAGTATTCATCTAATGGCATGGTATTGCGCCAATTACTATGTAGAAGTGGCAGGTCACGAATGATTAGTCCAGCCGCATAAACTTTAGAAGACTCTTCATCAACTTCATTTGTACCAGTATTACCGATATGAGGATAAGTGAGCGCAACAATTTGTTGGGTATAAGAGGGGTCGGTCAGAATTTCTTGATAACCCGTCATTGAAGTGTTAAACACCACTTCACCTAATGTTTCTCCGGCACTGCCAATTGATTTTCCGTAAAAAATCTGACCATCTTCTAATGCTAATAAGGCAACTTGTGACACCGGATACTCCTGAATGAAAAACTTCGGGAATTTTACCATATTGTCTTAACCTTCTGAAAGGCAAATATACAAATACAAGGGGTATAATTAATCACAAATCAAATAATGAAAAAAGAACAATATTATGGAAATTACAGTAGACAATATTAAGTGTGGTGGTTGCGCCGGATCTATTACCAAAAAATTAACCGCCACCTTTGGCACGGACAAAATTAACGTAAATATCGAGAAAGGTATAATTAACATTAATCTTGACAACTCTAAAAAAGACGAGCTGTCCAAAGTATTGCTAGATTTGGGTTACCCGGAAATAGACTCAGTACATGGCTTTGACTCGGCCAAAGCCAAAGCAAAATCTTTTGTTTCTTGTGCAATTGGAAAAATGGATCAATGATTGTAACTGTTAATGGTCAAGCGTTAAAGATAGATAATTCAGCCACAGCTAAAGATCTAATTAGTCAATTGAATTTTCAAGATCAGCGTATTGCCTTAGAGGTAAACGAATCCATTATTCCAAAATCTGAACATTCAGAATTTGAATTAAACGAGAATGATCAAATTGAAATTATTAAAGCTGTTGGTGGTGGTTAAACAAACCAAGCTTTTGGCATTTCATCAACGCCCAAAGGCTTAACACTAAGACTTTGGGTAACGCCAGCATTTAATTTAACTTCAACTTGTACACTTTCTTGCTCACGGCCTTGGGAATAACGTGCCAAAACTTGTGCAGCAACCTTTAGATCTTCCTGGTTGGGTTCACCATCAATTAAGGCAATCGGACCATTGCAACTAGTTGGATATAAATTAGCATACTGATTTCGATATCCTTCTAAAAATTTAACTTCACCCTCTTCTCTGGCTACAATCATTTTAAAGCGCTGATTAGGGCGAATATGACGACCCACCTTTAACATCATTAAATCATCAAGTTGGTAATCGCGATTACCACGGGACTGCCACATATCAACCAATTTATCAGAATATTGTTTATCTGTTAAAAAGCAACATCCTCCTGCAGGAGTGGCATAATCATCGAATCCGTACTCCTTAGCTAAAGCCATTTGTGGCTTACGTGTACGCCCTGAAAAATCAAGCAATTGCTCACGATCAACCCAGCCCTCTTTCTCAGCTTTAGTTTCAGGTAAGTGTTTTGCGCACAACGGACGTAATAATAAGTCATCTGCGCCTGATTCCTCTTGCACAACAGGCATTGTATCTTTACGCTGAGACATTGGGCGTTGACCCATTACTTCGCCAGTGATAATAAAGTCGAAGTCATTTTCTTCCATCCACTGTTTAGCTTTTTTCACCATAAAGCCTTTGCAATCTAGGCACGGATTCATATTCTTACCGTAGCCATGCTTTGGATTTAATAGTACATCTCGGTATTCTTCAATTACATCAATAATATGAAGTTTGATCCCCAGCTGTTCGGCCACCCAAAGTGCATTGTTACGTTTTGGCTTGTCACTTTTTTGCTTACGAATGGCATGTGTATGACCTTCAACGCAAAATCCAGTAAAAAAATTAATACCTTCAACGTGGATACCTTGGTCAATTAACAGCTTGGTACTAAGCAAAGAATCTAGTCCTCCTGAGATTAGAGAAACTGCTTTAATTTGTTTTTTATTTGTCATAATTATTCTTATTTACGTTGGCCACTAACACAACACCATTCATCTTTTTTTGAAACTTTTAAGTCCGTAAAAAACTCGCCATAAGTCTCAAGAATCATTGGCAGTTGCTTTTCCATGATGCCTGAGAGTGCAATACGCCCATTAGCTTTAACCAAATTGGAAAAATGCTTACATAGACTGACTAATGGATTGGCTAAAATATTGGCAATTAATAAATCCACCTGATCAAGCTTTCCTTCATCATCGGTATGCAATACACGAATTCTATCTTGACACTGATTGGTCTCAATATTATTTATTGTTGCAATAACTGCTTGAGGGTCGTTATCTACCGCTACTGCACTCATAGCACCCAATTTAACCGCGGCAATAGCCAAGATACCTGTGCCTGAACCATAATCAATTACTGAGCAATTTTTTGGCGCATTAGAATCCAAATATTGCAAACAAAGATCTGTTGTTTGATGGGTGCCCGTGCCAAATGCCAAGCCAGGATCCATATCAATAATAACGGCATCATTTGGCAAATTAGCGCTATCCTCCCAAGAGGGGCAGATCCAAATTCGCTCACCAAATTGCATAACGTGAAAATCTTTTTTACATTCATCTTCCCAGACGCGGTCTTTCAACAGCTCAAAATCCACATGTTCAATGTTGCAAATTTGGCCAAGTGTTTGCTTTACATACATTTGATCTATATCTAGATCAAACAAAGCCGTGATTACAACCCCTTGCCAAAGCGGTGTTTCACCAACAGGTGGCTCAAAAATATCTTGTCCACTTGCATTAGCAAAGGTAACAGAGACACTGCCCAATCCTGATAGTATTTCGCTAACAAAATCTGCTTGCTCTTTACTTGTTTGTAAGGTTAGTTGCATCCAGTCCATAGCGTGAGGATTATACCCGTGTGCATTAAGTCTAAAGCCCATATAAACAATCATGCGACCATGGTAATATTAATAATGATTGATAAAAATACACTAAGCGCTTTAACCATATTTCTTGATATAGATGGCAACATACCTCCTAAGGGATAGTTAACGATATCACTATAAAATAGTGATAAAAACTTGCAATTCAGTATAATTTGCTTAGTTCACATCTTTAAGTCATAAGATTTAAAGATTTATTAATTACTAGGAGATATCATGGCTAACGGCATTACAAAAGGTAACAGACCAGCATTAGGAAGCAGCTTAGAGGCATTAAATAAATCTAACCCTTTAAATTCAAGAAGTGGTAAAGAAACTGTTACTACAACGCAAGACTACAAAAAAGGCATGAAGTCGGCAGAAGAATTAGACGAGTTTAGATAGGTCTAGTTGCACGATTTAAGTCAATAAAACCCTCGAAAGAGGGTTTTTTATTATCTAAATTATTATCTGCAGCCATGAGGCCGGTGTCAGAATTTTAGCAGCCACCATACCCATACAAACAAAATGTGTATTTATAAAATTTGACTTCGATCAATATTATATAATATAACCAATTAAATTACTATGGTATTACAATGGCATTAGATAGAACAGGAAACGGATACTTAGTTGATCCATCAATTTGGTCTGAAGAAATTATGCATGAAATGGCAACAGAAGATGACATTACTCTGTCAGACTCTCAAGTTAATCAAATTCGTGTAGCTAGAGAATATTTTTCTGAAAATTCTTCGGTGCCACCAATTAGAACCTTTGCTAAAGTTGTGGGTGTGGACAAAAAAATTCTTTTCAAAGAGTGGCTAACAGGCCCTATGAAGCCAATCACGAAGTATGGAGGAATGCCCCAACCAACAGGTTGCGTCTAAAAATACTTGTAACTGATAAACTCAAAAAAAACCCTCGAAAGAGGGTTTTTTATTACCTAATATTTACAACAATCTTCCTGTGGCCACTCTATTGAGATGTGATTTTTTCTTAAATTAAGGCGTAAAGAATTTGAAAATCAGGAGTTTACACCCCAAGGGCACTTCCTTAGGGCGCATTAGTAAATGACTGATTTGATAATTCTGACAACGAAGATATTAGGAAAAAGTACGCTCAATCTATATCAAGTCTTTGACCGAGGCTAAGGCTGAGCCCAAACTACTAGGATCTGTGCCACCACCCTGTGCCATATCTGGTCTACCACCACCCTTGCCACCAACCTGTTGAGCGACATGGTTAAGAATTTTTCCAGCTTGATATTTATCAGTTAAGTCTTTAGTTACACCTGCAACTAATGCCACCTTGTCTTCACTTACTGCCGCTAGTACCACAACAGCTGAGCCCAATTTATCTTTGAGTTTATCGGCAATATCACGTAAATCTTTACCGCTTACACCCTTGACAACGGTTGACAGCAATTTAACGCCATTAACTTCTTGAGCCTGTCCAATAAGATCGTCACCTTGATTATTGGCCAACTGTTTTTGAAAAATAGAGATTTGCTTCTCTAGCTCTTTTTGTTGCTTAATTAGCTGCATGACTTTTTCAACTGCACCTGAATTGCTTGTTTTAGTCATCTGCGCAATAGCACCAAGACTGCCTTCAATTTGTTTATCAAATAAATAAGCATCGTAACCTGTCATCGCTTCAATTCGACGTACACCTGCAGCAATACCGCCTTCTGAAGTAATTCTAAATAAACCAATATCACCAAGTTGATTAACGTGTGTACCGCCACATAACTCTACTGAAAAATCATTTTTACCCATACTTAAAACACGCACGGTGTCGCCATATTTTTCGCCAAAAAGCGCCATAGCGCCTTTCTTTTTAGCTGTTTCAATATCTGTCACATCAGTATGCACCATCGAATTACCCAATATTCGACGATTAACCATGGCTTCAATTTTATCCAAATCAGCCTTTGCAATAATCTCATCATGGGAGAAATCAAATCGCAGTTTGTCACTATCAACCAGAGAACCTTTTTGTGTAACTGTTTCACCTAAAACACCACGAAGTGCTGCATGCAACAGGTGTGTGGCAGAGTGATTACGAGCAATGCGTTTACGCTTACGCACATCAACTTTAGCCTCAAGCACATCGCCCACCTTTATCACACCATTTGATACACTGCCATGATGCTCAAAAGCACCTGTTTTTTGTTTTTGCGTGTTGTTCACGTCAAATTTTATGTCGTTATTGCTCAGTGTGCCACTATCACCAATCTGACCACCTGATTCTGCGTAAAAACTAGATTGCACCAAAACGATAATTGCGTGATCGCCAGCTTCAATAAAATCAACCAATTCTCCATCTTTAATTAATGCTTGCACAGAGGTTGTGTTATCCAATTGTTGATAGCCTAAAAATTCAGTTTCCTGAGTGATATCCACACCTTTTTGTGTGGTTTTAAAATCACCCGCTGAGCGTGCTCTATCACGCTGTTTAGTCATCTCTGCTTCAAAACCAGGCATATCGATAGTCAAGTTGCGCTCTCGTGCAACATCAGCCGTTAAATCAACCGGGAAGCCGAATGTGTCATAAAGTTTAAACACCGTTTCGCCATCAATCTCGCCATCCTTTAAATTGACAATCGCCTCTTCCAGGATGCCCATACCTTGATCTAGTGTTTGTGCAAAACGCTCTTCTTCACGCTTTAAAACCTTTTCAACATTGGCCAATGCAAGTTTCAACTCTGGGTACACCTGCTTAAGTTCAAGCGCCAACACAGGTGCTAATTTATAGAAGAAAACTTTATCAATCCCAATTTTATGCCCATGGCGGATAGCGCGGCGAATAATGCGGCGCAATACATATCCACGTCCCTCATTAGAAGGAATCACCCCATCAACAATCATAAATGCGGTAGAGCGAATATGGTCTGCAATCACACGTACAGAAGCGTTATCTTGCTTGATACCACTGGATTTTGAAGTTAAGTCAACAACCGATTTAACCAAACTTTGGAATCCATCTGTATCGTAATTATTATTTTTATGTTGCAATACTGCTGCCAGACGCTCAAGACCCATGCCGGTATCAACACAAGGAGCATCAAGTGGCTTTAAGTAGCCGTCTTCTTGCTTATCGTATTGGGTAAAGACCAGATTCCAAATTTCAATATAACGATCACCGTCCTCATCGGCATGACCTGGAGGTCCGCCAGCAATCTGCTCACCATGATCATAAAAAATTTCACTCGACGGACCGCACGGTCCGGTATCGCCCATTTGCCAAAAATTATCTTTGGCACCACAGCGAGAGATGCGATTTTTAGGAAACCCAATTTCATTTACCCAAATGGCTTCAGCCTCATCGTCTTCTTCAAAAACACTAACCCAAAGCTTTTCTTTTGGCAATCCAAGTTCAACGGTCAAAAACTCCCAAGCATATTGAATGGCTTCACGCTTGAAATAATCACCAAATGAGAAATTTCCTAGCATTTCAAAAAATGTATGGTGACGCGCGGTATAGCCTACATTTTCCAAATCATTATGTTTTCCACCCGCTCGAACACAACGCTGACAAGAGACCGCACGCGTATAAGGGCGCTTTTCTAAACCACTAAAGACATCCTTAAATGGCACCATACCAGCATTCACGAACAACAAGGTTTTATCATTATGTGGCACTAACGATGAGCTCGGCTCGATAGTGTGCTCTTTGGAGGCGTAAAAGTCTAAAAATTTCTGTCTAATTTGTGCCGTTTTCATGCGATTAAAGCGTTGTATAAAAAGGCTTAATTATATAGAGGAATGCTTATTCCAGCAACGAAGTGTCGCCTGCACCATGGCGAATAATTTCAACCGCATCGCCCGATAAATCAATCACTGTTGTTGGCTCTGGTGGACAATAGCCATCATCAATAATTAAATCCACTTGATTATCAACAGCGTCACGCACATCATCAATATCGTAAAACTCACAGCCCTCAAGAATTAAAGAGACACTCATTAACGGCTCGTCAAGAGCTGCGAGCAATGCTTGTACCACGCCGTGACTCGATACTCTAACACCAATAGTTTTTTTCTTTTCATGCAGTAATCGTTTGGGCACGTCACGTGTCCCGGCCAGAATAAATGTATAAGCACCTGGCAAAATTTTCTTTAATAACCGAAAGGCATTATTATCCAATTTTGCATATTCACCAATATGTGATAGATCGCGCATCATTAGAGTAAAGTCATGACGTTTAGACAATTGACGAATTTGTCGAATTTTATCCAAGCCATTTTTATTACCCAGAGTTGTTCCAAGCGCATATCCAGAATCAGTTGGATAGGCTATCACCCCACCAGAGTGCAACTCTTCAACTACTTGCATGATTAAACGCTGCTGAGGATTTTGAGGATGAATTGCAACTAACTTGGCCACTACCAATCTCTCCATACAGTTTCATTGGCGCTAGGCATATCTTGCAAATGCCCAATACGCACTCTTTGACCTGACCAACCATGATAATCAGAACCCACCGATGCCGACAAGCCAAACTCTTTGGCCCACTGACTCACTAGCGTAATTTCATCACTACTACTCGAGCCTGTGACCACTTCAACGCCATCCAAGCCAACACCAGACAAATGATTTAACAAGCGCTTTACTTTAGTGTTGGTCATTCGGTAGCGCAGTGGGTGTGCTAATACCGCCTTGCCACCAGCGGCGTGAATCCAGCTAATGACTTCATCATATTCAGCCCATTTTCCGCCCACACCTCCGGGTTTTTTACCTGTTAAAAATCGCTTAAAAACACTCTTCATATCTTTACACACACCCTCTTGAACCAGCATCTGGGCAAAATGCGTACGCGTAATCATACTTTTTTTGGCAATGGCTTGTGTTTTTTCCAGCGCTCCAAACACCCCTGCACCACCCAAACCGCGCGCCATTTTCTCAGCACGCAATTGTCTGAATTCTTGGTGTTGTTTCAGACCCATTTGCAGAATTTCATTATTAATATCCACCCCCAGGCCTAAAATATGCACGGTCATATTACTCCACATGGCAGATATTTCCACACCATGAACAAGACTCAAGCCACTCTTGTCGGCTTGTTGTTGTGCTTCAATAAGCCCATCAGTAGTATCATGATCTGTCAGTGCAAACACATCACACCCCTCTTTTTTAGCAAGAAGCACAACCTCACTGGGCGACAATACCCCATCAGAATAATACGAATGACAATGTAAATCAATTTTCATGAGTGTCATTATCCATTATTAACGCCACTGGCTGAAATTCTTTAAAAAGCAAAAAAAAAAAAACGATTTATAGTTTAAAATAATCTCTCATGAAGAACTGGTATCTTATTCAAACTAAGCCTAAACAAGAGGCTGTTGCACAGCAAAATTTATCCGACCAAAACTTTACAGTGTTTTGCCCAAAGGCTGTTATTAAAGGAAAAACAGTCTCACTTTTTCCTCGTTATTTGTTTATTGAGCTAGATGATAAAAGCCAGAATTGGACGCCTATTCGATCAACTAGAGGTGTGGCAAATTTTGTCAGATTTGGCCTAACATTTGCTAAAGTCCCTAGTCAAATTATTAATATGATTAAAATTCAGCAGCAACAGACCATTGAAAAAATGATTAATATCTGCTCACACCAACAAGGTGATACGGTCGAAATACAAACAGGTGCTTTCAAAGGTCAGAAAGCTATTTTTCAAAATTATAATAGTAGTGATAGAATTACTATCTTGTTAAAAATAATTGGTCAACAGCAAGAGGTTCTGCTTAGCGAAAATGAAGTGGTTGCAATATAAGCCATCACAGCACTAATTTCTTGCTTTAAAATTAAGCATTCATCTTTAATTATTTAATCCTAATAAGCTATGTGTGGAATTGTCGGCGGTATTTGTAAAAACAATATTACCCCTATTTTAGTAGAAGGCTTAAAACGTCTAGAATATCGAGGTTATGACTCCGCTGGCGTGGTTGTCTTGGATGAGGATAATCACCTTTATCGTGCCAGAGCAGTGGGGAAAGTAGCTAATCTCGAACAAAATATTCGCGACCAACAAAAACCACTTAATGGCACTATTGGCATCGCGCATACTCGCTGGGCAACGCATGGTGAGCCCTCAAGTCGCAATGCTCACCCGCACATCTGTAATCACAGTGTTAGTGTAGTTCATAACGGTATTATTGAAAATTTCTTAGCATTAAAATCTGAACAAAAATCACAAGGGTACAACTTCACCTCGGACACTGACACCGAAGTTATTGCCCATGCTATTCATAAAGCGCTAGAAACTAGCAATACGCTACTTGAGGCTACACAAAAAGCAATTACTACTTTTGAAGGCGCTTATGGCGTTGGAGTGGTTTCACCCAAATATCCTGGACACATTATTGCTGCTCGTAGTGGTTCTCCACTGGTAATTGGTGTGAGCAAAAAAGGTCATTTTATTGCTTCCGACCAGATGGCACTCCTTGAAATTACCAAAGAGTTTATTTTTTTAGAGGAAGGTGATATTGCTGATATCACTCTAGAATCCGTAACAATTTATGATGTTAATGGTGCTCAAGTCAATAGAGAAGTTAAAACCTCCAAGCTTAAAAGCGGGCAAACATCAAAGGGTAATTATGCGCACTATATGCTTAAAGAGATTTTTGAGCAACCGCAAGCCATTCAAGACACACTAGAATCACGTATCACTAAAGACAGTGTGCTGCCTTCTGCTTTTGGACATAAAGCTGCAGACATCTTTAAATCCACCAAACACATTCAAATCATCGCCTGCGGCACTAGTTACAACGCCGGCCTAGTGGCTAAATACTGGTTGGAAGATATTGCCAAAATCCCCACCCATATTGAAGTGGCCAGTGAATATCGCTATCGCAATCCAATTATCCTGGATAACACCCTGTTTGTTACGATCTCACAAAGTGGCGAAACAGCTGACACTTTAGAAGCACTAAAATCAGTCAAAAAACTCGCTAAAGATAAAAATATCCACACACTAACGATTTGTAACTCGGCAGAGTCAAGCTTAACTCGCGAATCAGAGCTCACTTTCTTAACCCACGCCGGCCCAGAAATTGGCGTAGCCAGCACCAAAGCCTTTACTACCCAGCTGGTATCACTGGCACTACTAGCGGTGGCAGTTGGCAGGTGTCACAAGCAAGTGTCCAAACAACAAGAAGCAACAATTGTAGATGGGCTTAATCGCTTGCCAGGATTGATTAAAAAAACACTCAAGCAAGAAGATCAAATTAAAGAATTGGCCAAAACCTTTAAAAACAAATTTAATGCGCTATTTTTAGGTAGAGGCTCCATGCATGCCATCGCCATGGAAGGCGCCTTGAAGCTTAAAGAGATTAGCTACATTCATGCTGAAGCTTACCCGGCAGGTGAGCTTAAACATGGCCCTATTGCTCTAATTGATAAAGACACGCCGGTGATTGCCATTGCGCCAAATGATGCATTGCTTGATAAGCTGAAATCTAATCTTCAAGAAGTAAAATCACGAGGCTCAGAGATGATTGTATTCGAAGATGAGGTGGCAGAAGTATCCCCAATGAAAGGCATGACCGTTGTGCCAACAACAACCAATTTAGGTAGAATCACGGCGCCCATTATCTTTACCATTCCGCTACAGCTTTTAAGCTATCACGTGGCATTAATAAAAGGGACTGATGTCGATCAACCACGAAACTTAGCTAAATCAGTTACCGTGGAATAATTAAATAATACCATCTACTTTAGCAAAGGCATTGGTAGCAACCACAAATCCTTTTACACTGCCACAATCAAATCTCTCACCTTGAAATTTATAAGCAATCACCTTGCCTTCTTTGGCTAATGTCATCAGTGCATCGGTGATTTGAATTTCTCCATTTTTATCAGGCGCTGTGCTCTCGAGTACATTGAAAATTTCTGGGGTGAGAATGTATCTGCCGATAATAGCCAGATTAGTTGGCGCTTCTTCTGGGCTGGGCTTTTCAACCATGCTTTTAACTCGATAAGCATCGTCAGAATCCTCTAATAACTCACCATCAATCACGCCGTACTTATCAACTTCTGTCATTGGCACCTCTTCTATGGCGACAATACAACAATCTGGGTGCTGCCGATAGAGCTTTGTCATCTGTGTGAGTACAGAATCGCCATCGTTCGTACATAGATCATCCGGCAGGATAACTGCAAATGGTTCATTGCCAATCAGTGGCTTGCCGGTATAGATGGCATGGCCAAGACCTAACATCTGCTGTTGCTCAATATAAGTAAAGTCACACTGCTCAGAGGCATGGTTAACTTCATCGAGCAATGAGGCTTTAGCTGTGTCTTTTATGCTGGCTTCAATATCTGCATGTGGCTCGAAATGATTTTTTATGGCTTGCTTATACTTGCTGGTAACCATGGCCATGGTTGTCATACCAGCGCTCATAGCCTCTTCCACGCCGTACTGAATGAGTGGCTTGGTAAGAATTGGCAACATCTCTTTAGGGATGGCTTTAGTGACTGGCAAAAAGCGCGTACCGTAGCCTGCCACAGGGAATAGACATTTATTAATGATACTCATAGTTTATCTTTGAAATTTTTCAGCTAAGTTAATTTTGCCATATTCAACTCCTGGCTGGTCATATGTATTGATTTGTAAAAATGCACCAATACAAGAAACTAGCAATTGATAACTAAACATAATTTTAGCGATATTATATTCATCAACAGTGCGAATTGAAATTACGTCGCAAGGGATATCATCTTGTTCTTCAATTGACTGAATGGTTGCATCAGCTTGCATGTTTAACAGATCATTAAAACTGTAGCCTTCTGCATAGCCGCAAGCCAAGCCATCAAACTTATTAGCCGTGTCTTTTGGAATACTACTACTATCTTTAAGATCGTTAATCTTAATAAAAGTAACGGTTTTATCCCTCACACCGTCCATGATCATTTGCAAAAAACTATGCTGGTCAACTGGTCCAACCAGGCCAACAGGCGTAAGCGCTTGGCGAGTGCCATTAATATTGATCTTGCCCAGGCTCTCTGCCCAAAGCTGCACATACCATTTGTTAAAACTTTCCAATAGAGATGAATAAGAAAAAACAACATTAATATTGAATCTGTTTTTGTTCTCAACTAAAAATCTGGCTTTTCTGATAATAGGTTTGTAGTAACTTGTTTGCTCAAAAAAACTATCAGCCACACGCTTACAACCATTCAGTAAATTATCGATATCAACACCCACCATGGCTAGTGGCACTAAGCCCACAACACTAAATACGGAGAAACGCCCACCTATATCCTCAGCCAAATCAAAGGATTTGATGTTGTTGTCATTGGCAAATTGTGTGAGATTGCTTTTAGTTTCAGAGATGATGGTGCAGTTAGTGCTATTAATTTCCACCAGAGAATTGAGGTATTTAAACAAACTCAAAGTTTCAATGGTATTGCCTGATTTAGAAATAACTACAAATTGAGCATCATTCAAATCTACTTTTTTTAAACAGAGTTTAATTTTAAGCGGGTCAATCGTTTCCAAAAAAAGCAAATCTTTGGTGTAATTGTTAGATGACAATAAAAACTCATAAATTGCTCGTGCACCGAGGCTGGATCCACCAATACCCAAAACGACGATGTGCTTTTTATTAATGCTTTGTGCATAGTCTTTAATCTCAGCTGTATCTTGATAGGGCAAATTGTAATAGCCAATCTCTTCACGCTCGGCATTTATTCGATCAAAAATCTCACTATTTGATTTGATTTGATAGAAATTTTTAGAGTATTCCATAGGTGATATTAAGCGTATCAGATTGAGTTGATTATACTGAGCATAACCTTGATGAATGTTGAATTTTAACCGGGTTTTCGTTTATCATATGAACCATACATTTAATCAACTGATAAAGATGACATATAGCAATACAGACTTCAACAATAAGACTATTTTAATTACCGGCGGCGCGGGCTTTATCGGTAGCAATCTAGCTTTTTATTTTCAAGAAAATTATCCTGATTCTCAAGTAGTAGTTTTTGACTGTTTTAGGAGTGAGGCAACTTTTGCTAATGGCAATCTGCAAAGCTTCGGCCATTACAAAAATTTGATCGGTTTTACGGGCGATGTAGTTTGTGGCAATATCAATAGCAAAGCTGACTTAGCGTTATTAGATGATTATAAATTTGACTACATGTTCCATCAGGCGGCAATTTCAGATACCCGTGTGTATGACCAAGAAATTGTTATGCAAACCAACGTTAACTCGTTTTATGATTTACTAAATAAGGCAAAAAAAGACGATTCAACAATGGTGTATGCTAGCTCTGCAGCCACTTATGGCAGCCTTCCCTCGCCACAAACCGTGGGCACAGAAAATCCTGAAAATCCTTATGGATTTAGTAAATATATGATGGATCAAATTGCGTATCGCTATAGTTGTGAAAATCCTGATATGACCATTGTCGGTTTAAAATTCTTTAATGTTTACGGCCCGCGTGAATATTACAAGGCAAAAACCTCCTCTATGGTTATTCAGCTAGGGCATCAAATATTAGATGGTAAAGCGCCAACCTTATTTGAAGGCTCTGATCAAATATTGCGAGATTTTATTAATATCGAAGATGTAGTACAAGCCAACATTAAAGCCTGTAATCCAAAAGAAAACGGCACTTATAATGTTGGCACCAGCACGCCAAGAAGTTTTCAAGCTATTGCTAATATCTTACAAACCGAACTTGGCACAGACTTAGGTACTAATTACATAAAAAATCCTTACGACGGCTATCAAATGCACACCCAGGCGGATATCAGCACCTCACAAACTAACTTAGGCTTTGAACCAGTTGTAAGTTTAGAAGAGGGCATTAAAGCATATATCTCTGACATTAAGCGCTTACATAGTACTGATATTTCATGATTGATTTACAAGGAAAATCCCCAGGATTACTCGTCGTTGGCGACTTGATGATTGATCATTACTTATGGGGCTCGTGCGAGCGTATTTCTCCTGAAGCGCCCGTACAAGTTGTTAATGTTAATAGCGAAAGTTCCGTTCTGGGTGGTGCTGGCAATGTGATTAACAACCTAAGAGCCCTTGGCGCCAAAGTTGATGTAATCAGTGTTGTTGGTGGTTGTGAGATTTCAGATGAGCTCAAAAAACTGTTAAACAATATTAATGTCAACACCCAATATTTAATCACGCAAAAAGATCGAATCACCAGCAAAAAAAGCCGGATTATTGCCGCTCAACAACAAGTGGTCAGATACGATCGTGAAAGCTCTGATGAAATCAGTGCAGAATCACAAAAACAGATCTTAGACTCTTTTACAAGTATTATTGCAAATTATGACGGCGTATTACTCTCAGATTACGGCAAAGGGGTTTTAACATCTAGCCTTACTCATTCCTTAATTACTGTTGCTAATAAAGCTGGTAAAAAAGTAATGGTCGACCCGAAAGGCTTGGATTACTCCAAATACAAAGGCGCCTATCTACTCACGCCAAATAAAAAAGAGGCCAGTGAAGCAACTCAAGTAAGCATTAATGATGAGGCGAGCCTGACTCAAGCCATCACTCAATTAAAGGTTGAATGTGATTTAACCGTCTCACTCATCACCCTTAGCGAACAAGGTGTGGCGATTTATGATGATGAATTACGCACCCACCCTACCGTCGCTCGAGAGGTGTATGACGTTACTGGGGCGGGCGATACGGTACTAGCATCGCTAGGTTTTGCTTTAGCATGTGGTGTTGATATTGATGATGCCGTAGAGTTCTCCAACCTAGCAGCAGGTGTGGTGGTGGGTAAAATTGGCTCAGCCACTGCCACACTCAATGAAATCATTGAATATGAATCAAGCCTTAATAAATCCACCAGCGATGAGCATATTAAAACCTTAAGTGAGATTACCATACTCAGTGAAGAGTTAAAAGCCAGAGGTAAGAAAATTATCTTTACCAATGGTTGTTTTGATATCTTACATGCGGGTCATGTACGCTACCTAGAAACAGCAAAAAGTTATGGCGATGTACTCATACTAGGGCTTAATTCTGACCGCTCCGTTAAAGCCTTAAAAGGTAAAAATCGCCCGATTAACATACAACTAGATAGAGCCTATATATTGGCCGCACTTGAAGCGGTTGATTATGTTGTGGTATTTGATGACGATACGCCGTACGAATTAATTAAGGCCGTCAAACCACATACACTGGTTAAAGGTGGCGACTACGAAGGCAAAGTGGTTGTCGGCCAAGATATTGCTGATGAGCTAAAACTTGTACAATTCGTCGACGGCAAAAGTACAACTAGAACCATTGAGAAAATACAACAAGGAAAATAATAATGAAATCATTGATTGAATTTGAGTTTAACGAGCATTTAAAAACATCTCAAGCAACACTGGAATACATTGCTGAGCCACTTGAAGTTGCCGCAAATTTGTGCATTGATAGCCTTAAAAATGGCAAAAAGATCCTAATCTTTGGCAATGGTGGCAGCGCTGCTGATGCACAACACATCGCTGCAGAACTCGTTGGCAGATACAAAGTTGAGCGTAAAGGATTGTCAGCCATTGCCCTAACTACTGATACTTCAGCTCTTACTTCAATTGGCAATGATTATGGCTATAATCGCGTATTTGACCGCCAAGTAGAAGCGTTAGCCAATGCAGGCGATGTTGTTATTGGTATTAGCACTGGTGGCAGTAGTAGCAACGTCATAAACGGACTACAAAGTGCAAAAGAACTCGGCTGCAAGCTGATTGGTTTTAGCGGGCGAGATGGTGGTGAGATGAATACTATTTGCGATGTTAACTTAGTCGTACCTGCAGAAGATACACCGCGTATTCAAGAAATGCATATTGTCATAGGACATACAATTTGCCATTTAATTGATTTAGCATTTAAAGATTAATCTATCCCGTTAACAGCGTCCAATACTTCTACCGAAGTAATCAATTTCATACAATTATGATGCTGTAGCGGGCAAGCTCTCTGCATACACGGCTGACAATCTAAACCCTTCTTTACAATAATACTTTTTTCATTCATCCATTGCGAGGTTTCATTATCTTTAGTGGGGCCAAAAATTGCCACTGTTGGGATTTGAAAAGCAGCTGCCACATGCATCGGGCCACTATCACCTGTGATAAATAAATCAAGATTAGAAATGTGATTAATTAACTCTGGAATGGTGGTTTTTCCTGCCAAATTTTTATAATTTTTAACGTCTTTTTTGATAAGTAATTTTTCAATATCCAGTGCAATATCTTGCTCATCTGGCCCGCCAAAAATCACTATATCATACTGATCTGATAATTCATTAGCCACTTTTGCAAATTCCTCAGGATACCAACGTTTGGCACTGCCGTACGATGCACCAGGATTGATACCGACAGTTTTTTGTGTTGATGATTGAGAGCTAATGGTAGATAGCAATAATTTTCCTGGTTGAAAATTAATATCTAGACTGTCATTGATAAAATCGTTGTACTTGTCCACTTGATGGCAACCTTGATACTTGTTTTTATCAAATTGATACTTGCTTTTGGCTGATATTAAAAATTTCAGAAATTTTGTACGAAGTGAACTTCTAAACGAGAAAAAATAATCAAATTCACCTAAATTTCTTGCAGTTTTGTATAAAACTCTATATTTCTTATCTAAAACCACTGTTTTAACCACTTTTGGATGATTTTTCAGCGCTTCAACCGATACAAAAGAGCCAATAAATGTGATTTGCACGTCATTGTTAAAATTTACGATATTTTCAATCGCTGGCGTTGCCATTACGCAATCACCCAGCCAAGTTGGTAACTCAATTAATAACTTCATTAATAACCTTTAAGGTCTCTGAAAGGTTTTTCTCTATTGAAAACCTCATAGATTTAGATTTATTATTTTTTTGAATTACTTTTAACGCCTCTTTATTTGATAACAATTTATCAATTTTTTGAACTACAGAAAAATCTAAAGGGGTTTTCATAACAAATTCATTATCTAAAATTTCACTAGCACCATTTTGCCTAGTAGTAAATACTGCATTTTCAAAACTCATGGCCTCAAGAACAACGTTAGAAAATGGCTCATAACGTGTCGGAAAAAGGAATATGTCACTAATAGTGTAGAAGTCATTAACATCTTCTCTAGTGCCAGTAAATACCACCTGGTTATCAATTTTTAGCGCTATTGCCAGTTGTTGGTAATATTCAATATTTTTCTCTTTTCCAATAATAAATGCCTTAATATCTGAATTCTTCAACCTTGAAACAATTTTTAAAAATTCCTCAACACCTTTTCTTTTAAATCCGCTACCCACATAGAGCAAAATAGACTGATTCTCTTTAATTGAAAACTCTTTTGATAGCCTATCAAAAGAGTTTTGGTGGTCCAACTCTTTAGACTCAACTCCGTTATATACAACTTTAATTTTTTCAGGATTAATGCTGTACGTATTAATAATTTGTTTTCTAATCATTTCAGAATTGGCAACAATGCATTTCGCCTTCTGAAGGCATCTTTTTTCCAAGAATAAATAGATCGGATGAAGTGGATTAAGTTTTGATTTTTTTTCAACCGTTAAAAATACTTTGTGCACCCCATCTCCTGCTCGATATATATCAGGGCAAGTAATTCTATCCAAAGAGAAGTAAAATTTATTTCTCTTTGTTGAGCAAACCTGTAAATTGAACAATATTACACGCAACCATGATGGTAAAAATTTTGGAAAAATTGAATGAACAGCTTGATGATCGATATTTTGGCTTTTTAGGGCTTTTGACAGACGAGATAAATACATCTCAGCACCGCCAAATTTAGTTATATTTGCGCGTATCAAATAAAGTTTTTTCATTCTTTTTTAATAGTTGGATTAAGAACTGACGCGATAATTATTACAAACAATATTGCGAATTCATACCTAAAGGTAATATTTGCAAACCCCATTAAAAGCAATGAGAAGATTAACAGTCTAACTAAGAGTTTGTACTCTTTCTGTAAACCATAAGAAAATAGGGAGAAAATAAAAGAAAAGAAAGTTAAAAAACCCAAAAAACCTCTCTCCAAAAGCATATCTAAGTATAGTTGATGCGTATTATCAATACTTCCAGTCCTAGCATTATCAATATAATTATGAACATCAATAGAGATACTATTGCCCACACCTATGCCAAATAAAATATTGTGCTCTAACCAGGCGTAAATTGATGATAGCCATATCTGAATTCTAGCAGGATCGCTAAAACCCTGATCAAATCTTGATATAACTCTAGAGTCTGGGAATAAAACAATTGCAAGAGTGAGCAATATTAAAAATGAGGCAATAAGTAACGATATTCTCTTTAAACTAAACTTTTCATCTAAAAAGGCATAGGCAAATAATACCACTGGAATAGAAAACATTGCCATTCTACTGCCACCTAGCACCAAAGAAGCTCCAGACAATATCAAGCCAATAAACAATAAAATACGGGTCGTTTTAGATTTAAAGAAATTATTTAGAACTAGCATTATAATGAAGAAATACATAATGTATGTTGCAGATCTGTTGATCGAACCAACAGAATTAAGCTTCAAATGGCTACTGTTATATGCGTAATAATCAACCATAGAAATGGCAATTGCCATAATAAACCCTATTGTAATAAACTTAACAATAGTCTCTAGACTTACATAGCTTAAGTCAGCCTCTCTAAAAAACAAAAAAACAACAACAATTTTTAAAATATCAGAAAACTGCTCTAAGGATTCCTGAGAATTAATTCCAATCCAGATTCCTAAAAATACTACTAACAGATGAGCAATAATCGAAATATTTATTGCATCCTTGGTTATGGCTATATTGTTAGTAATTAACTGGTATAAAAGATAACATAACATCAATACAATGCTTAGATTTTTTAAAAATTCCGAGTACGCCAAAAACAAAGTACACATTGCTACTGTTAAATAAATAAAACCCTGGTTAAGCGTTAACTTGTTAAATGTCATTAATTATCTCCTGAAATCTTTTACTTCTGTTTTTGTAAGAATAGTGCTGTGCTAAAGTGTTTGCAGAATCAAAATTAAAATCATCTTTGTTTTTATCGCAAATGTCCATAATCTTCCGGGAAAAATCCTTGGCATTATTTAAACTAAAAAATATTTTATCAGTCGCAATCAATCGAACCGATGGATAATCAACAGATAGTATGGGGATGCTGGTGGCCATATACTCAAACAACTTCATTGGTGATGTTAAAAATCTAGATTGGATGTTATCACCCAATGGTAATAACAAAATATTAGAATGTTTCAATACTTTACTAGCAACCTCATGATTATCAACAAAGCCAAGATAATTAACTCTACTTGGGTTGATATTGTACTTTTTTACTAGATCTTTTATGTAATTTTCATCCTTAACACCACCCTTTCCTCCAGCTATTCTAAGTGTATATTTTTCATCTAACAAAGATAAGGATTGAAAAATTAACTCAACATTTTTCCAACGATTAAACTGGCCAAGATATGTAAGAACAAAATTATCTAACATGGTAACCTTTCTAAACCTTTCTACTTCTACACCATTTGGTAAAACTATGTAGCCTCTTGGGTTTCGGCCAAACTCCTGTTTAAAAAATAATTCTTGGGAGTAATTTGTAAAGATTAAGCAATCTAAAAATTTATTTAAGAGTAAAGAGTTTATATGTTCTTTTTTAATATGAGATTTAAATAAATACGGGAATGACTCTTCGTGCATTTCATGAATAATTCTGACATTTGGAATGATTTTTTTCAAGAAAAAAGCATTTGAAAGCTTGCGATAATGCCTTGTAATGATTATTTTTTTTTCTAAAAATCTCAGTATATCCCAAAAAAAAACTACTTTTGTAACGAACTTTCCAAAGCTTGTGAATTTCCTGGATATTATCTTTAAACCACTATTTGATATATATTTTTGAATCAATAAAAAATCACTCTCATTTTTATATGTTCCATAAACTACGACCGTAGTGCCAATTTTTGATAAATGACAATAATCTTTAATAACTTGAATGGTTTGAGCTGATTTAAAAGTAAGATCTAAAGGGTGGTAGTAATAAATTTTCATATAAGATTTTTAGAAATAAGAAACTCTAAGTTAAGTAGTCTTTATTAAACTTTAAATTATTAATACAACGTCCAGAGGATACAAGTGCTTTAATTACATCCTTATCTTTTTTCTTTATTAGCTTTGCAGGATTGCCTCCAACCACTGAGTAGTCGGGAATATCTTTTACTACAACACTTCCTGCAGCAATAGTGCAAGCTAGCCCTATATGAACCCCTGGCATAATCATCACATTTCGACCCACCCAGCAATAATCGCCAATAACAACTGCTTTTGGTATTATTTTAGTATCAAAAGGCAGGTATTTTATCTCTTTCTCATAATTATGATTGCCTGTAATAATTGTGCAGCATGGAGCTACCATACAGCAATTGCCAATAATAATTCCGCCAAACCCATCAAAAAAAGCATTATCAAAAATTTTAGTATTATCGCCAATTTCTATATTTTTTGGAAAAAGGTATTTTGAATTCAGCTGTTTATATTGCGTATTACTTCCTATCTTTTTAAATGTCTTCGTCCTAAACTTCAAATAAACACTTATTCTTTTAAATATATTCATCTACAACCCCCATTACCTCAGCAGTTGAGATTGCATCCATTCCAGCAGAGCACTTAATATTATTACTCAAATAAAGCTTATGATTCATATTTGAAATAATGCAATGCACGCCACTCCCCTGTATGCCATTTTTATCTTGATAATCACATTGACTTGTCGCATCATTACTCCAAGCTCCCCAAATTTTGGCTTCACTCGCCCCAAATAAAGCTACAACTGGCGTATTGGTAGCGGCTGCCATGTGCATCGGTGCAGTATCCACACCGAAAAACAGCTTTGCTTTTGAAGAAAGACATGCTAAGTGCTTTAAAGTTAATTTACCTGATAAATTAATAGGCCCAGTCTTACAAAGTGCTAATATGTTATCAACTCTATCTAGTTCATTTTTTACGGGTGCGCCAGTAATGATAACTTTAAGTTTTTTTTCTTGCTGAAAATAATCAACAACTTTAGCCATGCGCTCATCCTCCCAACATTTAAACATCCATCGTGAAACAGGGTGAATATGCACAAACTGATCGATATTATTATCTAAAAGAATTTTATCCACCTCTTGCTCTACCTTGTTAGACCAATAAATTTTCACCTCTTTATTGACAATTTTTTTACCAAGAATATCAATAAATTGCAGGTCTTTCTCAACAGTATGTTGTCGTTTTTTATCATTACCTAGCTTATCAAAGATTTTAATTTTAGATAAAAGTCCTTTTCTAACTGGAAATCCTAATTTAATCTTTGCACCACTAAGAAATGCAAGTTGAGCACCCCTATCCCCTTCTGTCAGATTGATAACCATATCGTAGTTACGCTTTCTAATATTACGAGTAAATTTAATCTCTTCTTTGAGTTGTGAAAATATTGATAATTGTTTGATTCTTGGCCTGTCATAAATAATAATATTATTAATATCTGGATTATTAGATACCATATCTTCACAGCCTTTATTGAGTGCGAAATCAATAATAGAATCTGGATAAATATTTTTAAGATTTGATACTAAGGGTGTTGATAGTAATACATCACCAATATTTCTAAATTTAATTACAAGAATTTTCATGAGATAAATTCCATAAATTTCTTTGAACGGGATTCCCAAGTGTAGTTTTTAGAAAAATCTTTAATCTTATTAATATCAAAATCATCATCATCTAATGCTCTAATTATCTCTTTGGCAAAAGACTCTGGCTTTTCTGGTGTGGCATAATAAACCAATGACTCATTAATATTACTTTCAATGGAGGGCAGTCTAGATACCACAACCTTTAAACCTGAACCTAAATACTCATAGAGTTTAAGAGGTGATGTAAATAATAATCCATCTGCATCATATCTATTGGATAGCACTCCGACTGTTGACTGGGCAATATAGTTATAAATATTTTTGTGCTCCACTCTTTTTACAATTTCGATATTATCAAATACACCTAACTCTTTTGCCTGATCTTCATATTGTTGTTTGGTTTGATCGTTTGCACCAATTAATACAGCTTTTATGTCTCTATTGTATTGATGCTTAATAATAGAAATGGCCTCCACTAAAACATCTAGTCCTTTCCATTCGCTAAAATTACCACTATAGATTACATCATATTTTTTATGCTCCTGATGTTTAATATTTAAAAAATCTTTATTAAAACCGACAGGGAGGATATGATGACTATTTGCACAAGTAGGGAATGCTTTTTTAATTTCACTACTTAAAGTTGAAGTAATACAGATTAAATTATCTGCATTAGAAAATACAAATTCCTCTAACTTTTTCATTTCGTTAGCTTTTTTATACTCACCTTCTTTACAATAGTTTTGAGAGAGAATTTGATGCACTTCGAATACAAATTTAATATTTGAAGTGCTACTCTTTAAGTTTTTTATAGCCAAACGCATTTGCTTAAAATCACGTGTATATATAACTAATTTCTCAGATTTATATTGTTCTAAATACTTAAGTACATTACCAATAAAAAATAACTTGTTACTTTTAATGCCAAATTTTTTATTTGATACTTGCACTACATTTAAATTTTCATGCAGCTCAATACCAAGATTATTATTTAAGTATTCTTTAATGTCATTCCTAGAATCTAGGCACAATAATTCAACTGTCACATTTTCAGCTAGAGTATTAAGAAACTGAATAATACTAAGCATATAGGTATATCCATTACTAATGTGCATTGGATATGGATATATAATTTTCATAAATTATGAGGTGCGCTTATAAATTGCCACTAAGTGCTTACCGGTATTCACATCAGAAAAATATGTATTTCTTTTATGCCAATTCCAAACCAACCTTTTTAAGGTTTTTGAATTTCTTCTTTGTGAAAATTTAATCAGCCTCTCCAAGATATTAGACTTTTTATATAGTCTTGCCTGCTCAACAAGCTCAAAATTATCTTGGTCACACTGACTTTTTAACAATGATTCATTATAGTGACGATAGTGTTTTTTATGCACCTTATCAACCGTGGTTGGCACTGCAATAACCATATGACCTCCGACCTCAACCCTAGAGAAAGCTTCAGTAATAAATGATTGAAGGATGTCGTCTGGAATATGCTCCAAAACTTCAATTAAACAAACAACATTAAATTTTGTGCTGATTTTAGATAAATCAACGCACTCGAAATTATGTCCATTGGAAAAAGCCTTAGCAAAACCAACAGCTCTTTCACTTAAATCAATACCTTTGTATGATTTACTTGTGTCGTAATCAAAACTATTAATTAGATACCCATCACCACAGCCAATATCTAACATAGTGTCTGGTTTTAATTTTTGCTCAATATACTTATGAATAAAATCAATATAAGTAATATATTCATAACCCCAACTCAATCTTTTGTATATTGTTGGGACGCTATTATCTAAGCTTGTTAAATAATGATAAGGAAAAGTATACTCATCGTCTTGTAGTTGAAATTTATCCACAATAAACATCCATATAAAAATATTGTTTTATTATAATTCATACAAACATTCAATACATATAACATGAAAAAAAACAAAGGCTTTTACTATCGACTCATTAGAGCAACTTTTGCCCGTAGAACGCTATTACGTTTTTTACAAAATGAAATGTTTTCTAATATAGAAATTAACGGTGAAATATTAGACTTAGGTGGTAACTCAAAATCACAATATTACAAACATATTATGCCTTCTGTCGGCTCAAGTATTACTTATGCTGACCTGTATGATAAATCTCAAAATGTTATTAACATGGACTTTACTAAGCCATTTCCGATCAAAGATAAAATATATAACAATGTATTGTTAATGAATGTTATTGAGCATCTTGAAAATTATGACACATGCATAAATGAAATAAAAAGAATTCTAAAAGATAATGGTGAAC